>Ga0079226_10001785_pt1 | contig 16538 bp, 16 predicted proteins | sample Poulit2014_FD_76345 | JGI IMG/M metagenome (GOLD analysis project Ga0079226, IMG submission 76345) | Agricultural soil microbial communities from Georgia to study Nitrogen management - Poultry litter 2014 | ecosystem: Environmental > Terrestrial > Soil > Agricultural land | place: USA: Georgia...
AATTTAAATGATTTTAGGATTAGCATTAATTCCGTCAAAAGCGTTTCAAGATGAAGTGAATGCATATCGTAAGCGCTATGATGCTCACTATGCGAAAATTATGCCGCATATTACAATTAAAGGGCAATTTGAAATAGACGATAATGATTTAGAATCTGTCAAAGAGACGATTAAATCAAAACTGGAAGGTATACCAACTGTTGATGTACATGCAACAAAAGCATCAAACTTTGCGCCTATCACCAATGTCATTTATTTTAAAGTTCAAAAAACTGAAACTTTAGAAAAATTATTTTACAAATTTAATAATGGTGATTTCCATGGTGTTCCAGCTCATTCATTTGTACCTCATTTCACAATTGCGCAAGGTCTAACAAGCCAAGAGTTTGAAGACATTTATGGCCAATTAAAATTAGCAGGTATTGATTACAAAGAAACAATTGAACAACTTTCCTTAGTTTATTATGATGAAGAAGAAGAAAAATGGAAGGTATTAGATAATTTTAACTTAGCTTAAAAATACCTAATACGTGACATATAATATTGCCTAAGATAAAAATTGAAACTAAAAAGGAGTCGCTAACATAATTTAGATATTTATCTAAACAGTTGTTAGCGACTCCTTATTTTATGATTATTTATAAAAGTAATCTAAAAGAGTTAGTATTTATTATGATTTTAAATTAATTTTTATTTCTTTTTTCTTAAAAAATATAGTCCATAGAACACTGCTAAGAATAAAAATACAAGGGCTGAAAAATAAAATGTATTATTAACAGAAGCTGTGAATTGTGTGATAAGTCCTCCAACAAGCGGACCAATCATAGATCCAAAACCTTGGACACTGTTAAAGACACCCCAAGTTTCTTCTTGTTCTTCAGAATGAATATGACTCGCCATAAATGTGTTCCAAGCAGGTAATAATAAACCATACATAAGACCTATAAATACTGCTAATGTCCATACTAATCCAATGTCTGTAATTAGTGACAATGCAAATATCATAGCTGTATATAGTATGAAACCACCAAATATAACGCTATACATAAATAATGTGCCGTACTTATCAATTATTTTTGATAAGAACAGCATGGAAATTGCACAACCAATTCCACCAAAGACGATGGCCATAGTATACTCTACAGTAGTTACTCCGACTACTTTGGTAGCATATGTTGGTAAAATTGGTACTAAGGCAGTTATAGAAGCGCCTTGTAATAAAATACCTGGAAATAAGATTATATGACGTTTGGTGACATTTACGATTTGACCTAATTGTTGTTTAACAGGGCGGGTATTATAATTTGTGAGTTGTATTTTTACAAAATAATATAAGATCCATGCAATTAATACAACGAATGACATCATAAATGCAAACTTAGTAGGGTGAAACTTGAAAATAAGATTCATTCCCACCATTCCGACTAATAAGCCGAGAAGCCAAGAAAAATAAACATAACCCATCTGTTTTCCTCGATTTCTTTCATCTACGCTGGCAAGCATAATCACCCAAATTGGGCTAACAGCTATACCGAGTAACACTGCGCTTAAAATAAGTACAAGAGGAGAAATAGGGAACCAAATGACTAAAAATAAACTTCCGAATGCTAGTAAAAAACCTAAAGTAAGTACAAGTTTTGCACCTAAACGCTTAAGTAAAAAGCCAATTACGAAGTTAGTAGTTGCATCGGCAATAAAATGAACAGAAATAGCGATAGATGTAACACCTACCGCTATTGAAGTTGCTGTTGGAAGTAATGCTAAGTAACTCAATACATACATACCCCGTGCAAATTCCATTAAGAACAAAATGACTAACAAGATTATAAAGTTTTTATTTGAATGATAATTAGAGTTATTTAACGAAGAGCTTGGCATATAAAGGAACCTTTCCGTATACTTCTTCATAGCGAGATGAATGATCTAGTAAGTTCAACAAGTCACTACATAACTTATATGTTGAATAAGGAATTCTAGCTTCATTCATAGATTGAGTCATTTTCGCTATAGTTGATGGTGTATTAGTTAACGATGTAACTTGTTGAATAGCTTCTTCAGGAGTATTAGCAATCAACCCAAAACCTTTTTCTTCAAAGTAATTTGCATTTTCTAATTCTTGACCTGGGGCAGGGTTCAGGAAAATCATAGGTGTTTGTCGTGTTAAAGCTTCAGAAATCGTGATACCCCCTGGTTTAGTAATCATCAATTGGCTTGATGCCATCCATTCATTCATATGTTTTGTATAACCTATAATCAAGACATTATCGTAATCCTTAAATTGTGAAGATAATGTGCGTTTCAAGTCTTTATTTTTCCCACAAATCATAACGACTTGAGAATGAGGACTTCGATGTAATATATCTTCAATCATTTGGTCGAAACCTTTTGATACACCAAATGCACCTGCAGACATAAGTATCGTTGGTTTGTTCGGGTCTAAATGATTCTGAGAAAGCCATGTATCTTTATCAATGTCTTCTTCAAATTTATCAGCAATAGGAATTCCTGTGACTTTTAAATGTGATTTTGGAATACCAATGCTAGCAAACTCTTCTTTTAAATCCTCTGTAGCCAAGTAATATCTTTGAGAATGAGGTGTAATCCAATTTTTTTGCATTCTATAATCTGTCATTACTGTAGCAATAGGAATGTTCATATCAAACTGCTCTGTAAGGACAGACATCACCGGTGTTGGAAACGTAAGTAAGATTAAGTCTGGTTTTTCCTTTAACAGCAGATTCATTAATTTATTAAGTCCATAGTATTTATAGAAACATTTGTCTAATTGGTCGGGGCGACTATAGTAAAATGCTTTGTACATATTTCTAAAATATTTAAAACTGTTGATGTACCACTTTTTACATATAGAAGTCAAAATAGGGTGAGCTTCTAAAAACAAATCGTGTTCAATCACTGTTAAATTGTCTAGATTCATTTCGTTAAATTGGTTCACTACGCTTTGAGTAACCTGTAAATGACCATTACCAAAGGACCCAGTAAGAATTAATATTTTTTTATTTTGAGTAACCATTTAAGCCACCCTCCAATAGTATATATTTAGCACCTGCTAAGTTTAACGCATTTTATTCACATGCGAAAGAAAAAACATAATTACTAGAGATTATATCATTTTACATAAGGATATGAAATGATACATACTAAATTCAGAAATAAGTATATGTTCGGGTTTGTATACTAATACAATACCACGGTTGTCATTAAAGTATGCCTAGAAACATAAAAATATGTAAAGCTATAGAAAATGTTAACAACTTTATTACATAACGTTAATAAAGTTAGAGTTAGCTAAAAACATCTATGAAAATTTCACAGTATAAAACATATATATAATAGGAAGTAATTGTCGAAATATAGAAATTAGATTCTATAAAATCGAATGAAAAAGTGTATAATAGAAGTACTGGAAATAAAGGAGCGATAAATGTTGGATGCAAATGTGTTATTTGAAAAAATAAGAGTTAAACAAGTTGTCGGTACATTAGATAGAAATGTAACAGACATTACAACTGATTCTCGTACTGCACAACAAGGTAGTATTTTTGTAGCATCGAAGGGGTACACTGTGGATAGTCACAAATTCTGCCAGGATGTAGTCAATCAAGGGTGTGAAATCGTTGTTGTGAATCAAGAACAATCATTAGAAGGAAATGTGACACAAGTCATAGTACCTGACACTTTACGCGTAGCTAGTTTATTGGCAAACCTATTGTTTAATTACCCAAGTAAACAACTTGTGACGTATGGAGTAACAGGTACAAATGGGAAGACATCCATTGCGACAATGATACATCATATATATAGGAAACTAGGTAAAGGCAGTGCGTACCTTGGGACAAATGGGTTTCAAATTAATGAAGAAAAATCAAAAGGCGCAAATACGACACCTGAAACTGTCTCTTTAACTAAGAAAATTAATGAAGCTGTCCAAAAGCAAGCAGAAGCTATGACTTTAGAAGTTTCGAGTCACGGGTTGTCGCTAGGGCGTCTCAGTGGCGTTAATTTTGATGTAGCGGTTTTTTCAAATTTAACACAAGATCATCTAGATTTTCATGGCACAATGGAAGCTTATGGTCATGCCAAATCATTATTGTTTAGTCAATTGGGCCAAGATTTGTCACAAGAGAAATATGTGATTTTGAATAATGATGATCCATTTTCTGAGTATCTTGCTTCCGTTTCACCGTTTGAAGTATTCACGTATGCAATGAATAGTGAAGCTCAATTTATGGCAAAAGGTATAAACGAATCTCTACAAGGTGTAGATTTCGATTTCGTTACACCAGAAGGGGTCTTTCATGTGAAGACACCATATGTCGGTCTATTTAATGTTTCCAATATTATGGCAGCAATGATAGCAGTTTGGAGTAAAGGAATTGAGCTAAGTAAAGTTGTCAAAGCAGTTGAAGATTTAGAGCCAGTTGAAGGTAGACTTGAAGTTCTAGATGGAAGTCTACCAATCGACTTGATAATTGACTATGCACATACAGCAGATGGTATGGACAAATTAATCGATGCTGTACAACCGTTTGCTTCACAAAGATTAATATTTTTATGTGGCTTGGCAGGGGAAAGAGACATGACTAAAGCACCAGAGATGGGACGTGTCGCAAGTCGTGCAGATTACGTTATTTATACTCCAGATAACCCAGCAAACGATGATCCCAAAGTGTTAACAAGAGCCTTAGCAGATGGTTCTACCCACCAAAATTATATTGAATTTGAAGATAGAGCTGAAGGAATTCGACATGCAATTGATATTGCAGAGCCAGGAGATACAGTAGTATTAGCTTCGAAAGGCAGAGAACCTTATCAAATTATGCCTGGACACGTTAAAGTACCACATAGAGATGATTTAATTGGATTAGAAGCTGCTTACAAAAAATTTGGTGGTGGCTTTGTTGAAGATTAGCGATATAAATTACAGTGGTATGCAATCTAAAGTATATATTTATGAAGATATGGAAGAGCAGTTATATTTAATTGCACTTCCAGAGTTCAATTGGTCATTAGAAGTAGAAACATCATTAAATGAAGATGATATCAAAGAGGAACTTGTGATACACTTGTTTACGTTACTTGATGAGTCCACAGCTATTGAGGTCGCTGTGAACATCGTTAAAAGGATATCTGAGAATTAAAGGAGATTATAAATGAGTATAAAGGAAGAAGTAGAATCTAGAAAAACCTTTGCAATTATTTCTCATCCTGATGCTGGTAAAACCACATTAACTGAAAAATTATTATTATTCGGTGGTGCAATAAGAGAAGCAGGAACTGTTAAAGGTAAAAAAAGTGGGAAATTTGCAACGAGTGATTGGATGAAAGTAGAGCAAGAACGTGGGATTTCTGTAACGAGTTCAGTGATGCAGTTTGATTATGATCACTATAAAATAAACATATTAGATACACCAGGACACGAAGATTTTTCTGAAGACACATATAGAACACTTATGGCGGTGGATAGTGCTGTTATGGTGATTGATTGTGCCAAAGGTATCGAGCCACAAACTTTGAAATTGTTTAAAGTTTGTAAAATGAGAGGTATTCCAATTTTTACTTTCATTAATAAACTTGACCGTGTTGGTAAGGAACCATTTGAATTACTAGATGAAATTGAATCTACATTAGAGATTGAGACTTATCCGATGAACTGGCCAGTAGGCATGGGTCAAAATTTCTTCGGTATTATTGATCGTGAAACCCATACTATTGAGCCATTTAGGGATGAAGAAAATATTCTTCATTTAAACGATGATTATGAATTAGAAGAAGATCATGAGATGAAAAATGACAGCGCATTTTCTCAAGCAATTGAAGAATTAATGTTAGTAGAAGAAGCGGGCGAAAACTTTGATAATGAAGCATTATTAAACGGTGAATTGACACCTGTATTTTTCGGTTCAGCTCTAGCCAATTTTGGAGTTCAAAACTTTTTAAATGCTTATGTAGATCATGCACCGATGCCTAATAGCCGTCAGACTAAAGAAGATGTAGACGTCACACCATACGATCTTGATTTTTCAGGATTTATTTTCAAAATACAAGCAAATATGGACCCGAAACATAGAGACAGAATTGCATTTATGCGAGTTGTAAGTGGGGCATTTGAACGTGGAATGAATGTTACTTTGCAACGAACAAAGAAAAAACAAAAAATTACACGTTCAACTTCATTTATGGCCGATGATAAAGAAACTGTCAACCATGCAGTGGCAGGTGATATTATTGGATTGTATGATACTGGTAATTACCAAATTGGTGATACTTTAGTAGGTGGTAATCAAAAATTTAGCTTCCAAGATTTACCTCAGTTTACGCCTGAATTATTTATGAAAGTATCAGCTAAAAACGTTATGAAACAAAAGCATTTCCATAAAGGTATTGAACAATTAGTACAAGAAGGTGCTATTCAATATTATAAAGCGTTGCATACAAACCAAATTCTTATTGGTGCAGTTGGTCAGTTACAATTTGAAGTCTTTGAACATCGTTTGAAAAATGAGTACAATGTTGATGTTGTAATGGAGGCAGTAGGGCCAAAAATTGCACGTTGGATTGAAAATGAAGAAGATGTTAAAGATAAGATGAGTACATCCCGTTCAATTCTAGTTAAAGATGTTTATGATAATCTTGTATTCTTATTTGAAAATGAATTTGCTACAAGATGGTTTGAAGAGAAATTCCCAGAAATTAAATTATATAGTTTGTTATAAGACTGTATTTTGTGTATAATAACGATATTAATAGAATACCTATGACTTTGTAGTCAGAGGGGAGTAACTCAACTGTTATTAAAATGATATATGAAGGATGCAATTAAATGTTCAAGTACCATACTTTATATATCTTTTTAACATAGTCGTTTTATCGTCATTACGAGGCTTAAATGCCTCCGGTAAAATGGGCAGACTGGATTCTGTCGAGTGAGACCTTTGCTAACAGTGAATATCGCAATTATAATGTTCTTTAGTGTTAATTACCCTAAGAGGACTAAATTAACTTGCGATGATACGCTAACTTAGCTTAGGTCTCTATTTTTATGTTAAAAAATAAAGGAGATGTCCTAAAATGGATCCGAGTTTGATTTTACCTTATTTATGGGTGTTAGTTGTCTTAGTGTTCTTAGAAGGATTATTAGCAGCAGATAATGCAGTGGTTATGGCAGTGATGGTTAAACATTTACCGCCTGAACAACGTAAAAGAGCCTTGTTTTATGGTTTGCTAGGTGCGTTCGTATTTCGTTTCATGTCTTTATTCTTAATTAGTGTTATTGCAAATTTATGGTGGGTGCAAGCATTAGGTGCACTTTATCTATTGTATATGTCCATTCAGAACTTGATTTCCTTCTTTAAAGAAAAAGATGAACACAAACAAGAAGGTGGAGACGACCACCACTATGATGAAGGTGGCGAAGAAATAAAAGCAAGTCCAAAAGAATTTTGGGGCACAGTATTAAAAGTTGAGTTTGCTGATATTGCCTTCGCGATTGATTCAATGCTTGCAGCTCTTGCAATTGCAGTGACATTGCCAGCTGTAGGCGTTGACTTTGGCGGTATGGACTTAGGTCAGTTTGCAGTGATGTTCTTAGGTGGTATGATTGGTGTTATTATTATGCGTTTCGCTGCCACATGGTTCGTAAAATTATTAAATAAATATCCAGGCTTAGAAGGTGCAGCGTTTGCTATCGTTGGTTGGGTAGGTGTTAAATTAGTAGTGATGGTACTTGCACACAAAGAAATAGGTGTGTTACCTGAGCATTTCCCACACAGTACGCTATGGCAATCTATTTTCTGGACTGTAATGATCTTGTTAGTAATTATCGGTTGGTTATCATCAGTTAGAAGTAATAAGAAAAAAGAACAAAAATAATAAATTATAATTTAACTGGAAAAGCTCGTTGAGTTTTTCCAGTTTTTTTATTGATTTCATTAGTATCGTAGAAATGACTTTGATCAAATGTGTAAACTATAAATTTCAATAATCTGAATATTTCAGAATATCATTTAAAATTAGAAATTTAGAGTAAAAGTGATTATAATCAAAATATAACTATTTTGACAAAACAAGTTAAAGAAGAATTCTCTAGTGCGATATGTCATAATGGAGAGTAAGAAATCTTTAGATTAGGGGGGATTATGGTGACGCAAAATAAAAAGCATGTTATTCCTAAAAATAACTATGGACGCAAAAGACGTGAGTTTTTTCATAATGAAGAACGGGAACAACGTGTTCAATCAGAGCGAAAAGCCAGAGAACAGCGTGCAGAAAAAGCTGAAAAGTTAGCTAAAAACAACGAAGAACGTGTGAAAGAAAACTTAAGAAAAGCACGTATCGAAAAGCTTACTCAAGAAGAAATACAACAACAACAAGCCTTGGTAGCACGCAATAATCGTGCTGATAAACAGAATGCGACAACAGATAATCAAAGTCTTTCAAACGAGAAGCAAGTGGAAGATAATGACCAAACTATCAATAAACAACAGTCGCCAAACACTAATATAAATATTAACAATGAATCTGAAACTCATTTAGAAAGTAATTCTAATGTTAAAGTCTCAAATCAACAACATAGTAGAAATGTTGAAACAACAAAAGATACAGATAGTAAACAAAGTCCGGTCACGAACGAACATGCTTCAAAAAACGAAGATGAAGATAAAAGTAATGAAGTAAAACTGCAAGAGTCAGACAATACCACACATCACACACAACAAGAATCGGATGACAAAGAACCTGGGAGGACAAATCCAAATGAAAACCAAAGTAATATTGATAAGGTTAAGTATTTCTTTAAAGAACACTGGCCAAATGTCCTCATTGTAATTGCAGTAATTTTATTATTAACATTGATGAATGCAATATTTACAAACGTTGATCAGAACGGCAAGACGAAAGATAATATATTCCAGAGTAATAATGATAAAGATAAAGAATATACGACAACGATGAAGAGCGCAAATAATGCGACACAATCTGTTGTTACTGTGGAAAATGATACAAGCAAGGAAGGTTCTTCTGCAGAGAAAGAGACACAAGAAGCAGGTAAAGAGAATGAGTTAGGATCAGGTGTCGTCTACAAAAAAGTAGGCGACTCTATTTTTATCATGACAAATGCACATGTAGTAGGAGATAAAAAAGAACAAAAGATTACATATGGTAATGGTGACGAATCAATAGGGAAAGTAATTGGTACAGATAAATTTTCTGATATTGCAGTTGTCAAAGCCAAAATCAAGTCTACAAGTGAAGTAAAACCAATTAAACTGGGGGATTCAAGCACTTTAATATTGGGCGAACCTATCATCGTAGTGGGCAACCCACTTGGTGTAGATTTTAAAGGTAGTGTTTCAGAAGGTATTATTTCAGGACTAAATAGACATGTACCAGTAGATGTCGATAAAGATGAACAATACGATGTTTTAATGGATGCCTTTCAAATAGATGCTCCTGTAAACCCAGGTAATTCTGGTGGTGGTGTGATTAATAGAGAAGGAAAACTTATAGGTATCGCTTCATTGAAAATTGATATGGAGAATGTAGAAGGTATTGCATTTGCTATCCCAATAAACCGTGCTGAATCTATTGCAAAAGAACTCGAAGCAAAGGGTGAAATTAAATATCCTAATACAGGTATTACAATTACGAATGTTGCTGACATTGATGAAGGTACACGCCAATCACTGCAGTTACCAGAAGATGTAACTTCAGGGGTATTGGTTGGCGAAGTTAAGAAAAATTCAACAGGTGAAAAATCTGGGTTGCAAAAAAATGATGTAATAGTAGAATTAGATGGTAAAGAATTAGAAGATAATCTAAGATATAGGCAAGTTATTTTTAATCATAAAGATGATTTAAATACATTACCAGCTAAAATATATAGAGATGGTAAACTTAAGGATATCAAGATTAAATTGAAGTAACGTTGGGGTGAATAAACGTTGTCTATTTTCAATCAATTGCTAAAAAAATCTAGTCCTCAACAAGGGATTGTAATGTATTATATTTTTGCAATTATAGTTGCATTTTTACTACTTAATTTACCATTTGTTCATAAATCAGGTGTTAATGTTGACCCAGTTGATTCGCTATTTGTTGCAGTGTCTGGAGTCAGTGTGACAGGGTTATCGTCTATTACTATCGCTGAAACATATACCACTTTTGGACAAATTATAATTATGATTATTTTAAATATCGGTGGTATTGGTGTCATGGCCATAGGTACGTTGCTATGGGTTGTTTTAGGTAAGCACATCGGTATGCGTGAACGCCAGTTGATTATGCTAGATAATAACAAAGATACGATGAGTGGCACTGTGAAACTTATATTAGATATAGTGCGTACAATTTTAATTATAGAATTAGTTGGTGCTTCGTTATTAGCATTTTATTTTTATCGAGATACACCAGATCTTCAATATGCAATTATGCAAGGTGTGTTTGTTGCTGTGTCTGCTACAACAAACGGTGGTTTAGATATCACCGGTCAATCATTGATTCCTTATGCGAATGATTATTTTGTTCAGACAATTGTTATGTTTCTAATTATACTTGGTTCGATAGGATTTCCAGTAATAATTGAAGTTAAAGCATATATTAAAAATAGGATTCCAAACTTTAGATTTTCACTATTTACTAAAATCACAACAATGACTTATTTAGTATTATTTGTATTTGGGGTTATCATTATTTTACTATTTGAATATAATCATGCTTTTCAAAACATGACGTGGCATAAGTCACTCTTTTATGCACTATTTCAATCTGCAACAACTAGGAGTGCCGGATTACAAACGATTGATGTGAGTGATTTTGGAGAAGGTACGAACGTAATGATGAGTCTCCTAATGTTTATTGGTTCTTCACCTAGTTCAGTAGGTGGAGGTATCCGAACAACAACCTTTGCGATTCTAGTTTTATTTTTATTAAACTTTAATAATAATAATGAAAAGACATCTATCAAAGCGTTTAATCGTGAAATTCATACGAGTGATATCCAGCGTTCATTTGCTGTATTTATTATGGCAGGCTTACTTACATTTGCCGGTACAATTACGATACTTTTAGTCGAAAATAGCAAAATATCATTTTTACAAGCATTTTTCGAAGTCATGTCGGCATTCGGAACTTGTGGTCTATCGTTAGGTGTCACTGACGATTTAAGTGGAATGAGTAAAGTCGTACTAATGATTTTAATGTTTATTGGGCGTGTAGGTTTGATTAGTTTCATAATTATGATTAGTGGCCGTCGAGAGCCAGATAAATACCACTATCCAAAAGAACGTGTACAAATTGGTTAAATCAACATACGAAATTTGAAATAGTTTTTGACTTAAAAGGCCCCTCTACTTGTAGATGTATATAAGTGAGGGGTTTTCTTTATAAAATGATTATCATAGTATGACTAAACAAGGCTTTTGAAGTATTTTATTTCTTATATTACATTTATTCCTTTTGCTATCATGGTTATTTAGAAACATGTTAAACTGAATTTAATGAGGAGAGAGGCATATGAAAAAAAGTGAAAAAATTGCAATAGATATTATCACAACTTCAGATATGCATAGTCATTTTCTAAACGGAGATCACGGTTCTAATATTTATAGAGCGGGTGCTTATGTTAAATCTAAAAGAGAAGAAAATGAACATGTGATTTTATTAGACAGTGGCGGTAGTTTGGCTGGTTCATTGGCTGCATTTTATTATGCAATTGTTGCACCATATAAGCGTCATCCAATGATTAAGCTCATGAATGCAATGCAGTATGATGCAAGTGGTATTAGTCCAAATGAATTCAAATTTGGATTATCTTTCTTTTCAAGAGCAGTTTCACTTTCCAGATTTCCATGGTTATCTGCAAACATTGAATATAAACGTACTAGAGAACCATATTTTTCAACACCGTATACAATCAAAGAGATAGAAGGGGTTAAGTTAGCGATTGTTGGATTGACTTCAGATGGATTGATGGAGCGAGAGCACTTTGAAATGGAAAATGAATTACAAATTGATAAAACCTTAGTGTCTTCAAAAAGGTGGATTCGTTTTATACATGAAACTGAAATGCCCGATTTTCTAATAGTGATATATCACGGTGGTATTAACAGACTTAATAAATCGCCAAAAGAACGTGAACAGAATGTCAACGAAGCTGAAAAAATTATGCAATCGCTTGGCGTAATTGATCTACTTATAACTGGTCACCAACACCAAACTTTTATCGGTAGAGATGACCAAACGCTATACGTGCAAGCGGGTCAAAATGCCGAACAATTAATCCATGTTAAGATTAACTTTAAAAAAAGAACAAACTCCTATGAATTAGAAAATGTAGAGTCACAAATCGTTAATTTAAATGAGTATGTAGAAGATGAGGAATTATTGGATTTAACACTTTATGATAGAAAAGCTGTTGAGCATTGGGGAGAAGAAATTTTAAATGCTACACCTGTTCGCGCGCAGGTAAATGGTCTTGCAAATGTAATTACACAGCCACATGCTTTTACACAATTGTTACATGATAGCATTCGCTTAGAGTTTGATTATGATATCTCATGTGTGCATTTACCTAAAAGTGGTGAAGAAGGTCTAGAAGGTAAAGTGTCTAATAAATCTTTATATGATGCATATCCTCACCCCGATGTACCTGTTGATTTAACTGTAAAAGGCCAACAAATTAAAGATATTTTAGAATATAGTTATTCACATATTGAATTTAGCCAAGGAGAGTTAAGCTTAACGATTATTGACGAAACACTATGTACGTTTTGGCAAGGTGTCGATTATACTATCGATATGAATGCTCAACCATTTAATCGTGTGAAGTTAAAAAATATTAAATTAAATCATATGTACCGTGTGAGTATGACTGATTACTGTTATAGAAACTATAGACAGTATCTAGAAAACGCAGTGATTCATGAAACCGGTGAAATTACAATGGTAGAATTAATATCTAGAAATTTGAAAGATAGTCAGTATAAAATACAACAAAAGCAAACTTTTAATGTAATTACATAGCATAAATTTAGAATTATGCTAAATGGACTAAATTACTGTCTTATAAATAAAAAGCTGAGAAGAAATCATATAAAATACGATCTTCTCAGCTTTTACTTTTGATAAAACTTTGTATTTAGCTAGACATGGAATATGAGTAGAATAACAACTGCAACGATTTGTGCAACTACAGTTGTAGCAATTCTACGTGTATAATAGTAGCTTATGGAAAGTACAAGTTGTACAACAAAGATAAAGAAAACAATCCATAATTTGTCTAGATAGTAAAATAATGAAGCTGAACACATTGCTGTAATTATGATACTAATCCAATTAGGGATATCTAGTTTAATTAATTCTTTTTGTAAAACTGTTCTCATGTAAAGTTCATGGCATGGTATAACAAACACTAAGGTAATGAGCATTTGCCATTTATAGTACACGCCAGTTCGTGTTAATTCCTTGATCAATTCAAGATATTTAATATCTGAAGAAATAGTTGAAATAATCAATTGAATAATAATTAACACAACACCGGTGATGATTCCAACACCAAGCGATGTAAGTAATCTCTTGGATTCTATATCTCTTTGATAAAAGATATAGCTAATGCCTGCTATAAGCATAATACCTGTGTAAAGATACCAGTATTCTTGCTTTTCACCCCACATAATGTAGAGGATAATGTGGAATGCTATAAAGCTTAAAAGAAACCATATTAAAGCCTTTGAGATTCTATTCATTTCTACTATCCTTCTTGTTCAACGATTGTATAACGCTTATGATTAATGACAGTCTTTTCAGGCAAGTCTAGATCATTGAAGTTCTCCATAATTGTTAAATCAACAATTACCGAGTTGTCATTAATTTTCTCAACGCGACCTTTTAAACCGTCATAAAATTCTACTATATTTCCAACTTCTGCAACAGTCATTTTGAGTCCTCCCTAGAAATGCTAACTAGATAGTATTATACAAAAAAACTTAATACAAATAAACAAAAAACCATTAAATAGCACTATATAAAACAATTTTGAAAGTTTTTGATATATTTAAAGTGAATGATTGGCATTTTTAAAGAAAATATAGCATAAATAAGGTAAGGGTATATTTATAGGAATAAAGGAGTGCAATAGATGAAGTTTATTAGTAACAATAATATTACAGATCCAACGCTAAATTTAGCAATGGAAGAATATGTTTTAAAAAATATGCCAAAAGATGATAGCTATTTTCTGTTTTATGTAAATAGACCATCGATTATAATTGGTAAAAATCAAAATACAATTGAAGAAGTCAATAAATCATATATTGACGCTTATAACATTGATGTTGTGAGACGTATTTCTGGTGGGGGCGCCGTTTACCATGATGAAGGAAATTTAAATTTTAGTTTTATAACAGATGATGATGGAAACAGTTTCCATAATTTTAAAAAATTTACGGAACCTATAGTAGATGCGTTAAAATCACTCGGTGTAGATGCAGAAATGACTGGAAGAAACGATATACAAGTAGGTAAAGCGAAAATTTCAGGTAATGCAATGGTAAAAGTGAAAGACCGTATGTTTAGTCACGGTACATTAATGTTAAATAGTGAATTAAGCGAAGTCCAAAATGCATTAAAAGTTAACCCAGCAAAAATTAAATCTAAAGGTATTAAATCTGTCCGTAGTAGAGTAGCAAATATTTCAGAATTTCTTGCAGAGCCAATTGATATTGATAAATTTAAAGAAATTATTTTAAAAACAATTTTTGGCGAGGCTAACCAAGTTGAGACGTATGAACTTACAGATGAAGATTGGCGTAATATTGAAAAACTAAGTAATGAGAAATATCGTACTTGGGATTGGAACTACGGTAGAAATCCAAAGTACAATTTTGAAAGAGAAGAAAAGTTTGAAAAAGGTTTCGTCCAAATTAAATTGGATGTTAAACAAGGCCGTATTGAACATGCGAAAATTTTCGGTGATTTCTTTGGAGAAGGGAATATCACAGAACTTGAAAATGCATTAGTAGGTACATTACATGAATTTGACAGTATTGAAGAAGCACTTTCAAATTATGATATTTATCATTATTTTGGGGATATCGATCGCTATGAACTTATTAGATTAATGTCATAAAACATTTTATGAATAGAATATAGCATTTAAAAAGGTCTATTCTCTAACTTAGTGGTGTAAGTAGGGAATAGACCTTATTTTAAATAACAATCAATTAAATTATCCAACGAGAAATTCCTCCAGATTTTTGTATTCTTCTGTATAACGTTTGAAATCTTCCTCGTTTTTATTCTTTAATGCATTATCAATGAGGTATTCTAGTTGTTGTTTACGTACATTTCTTAACGATTCATCAATAACTAATTCAATGCCTAAATCATTAATTGTTGATACAAATGATTCTAATGAATTGTATTTAACGTGTGTATTGTTTTTCATTTTCAACACTACCTTTCTATCTATATTTACATATAGTATACATGCTTTTATTTTTTAAATCAATAAATATTCTGATTTTTCCGAAAATTAATGCGGCGAGAAACTTTTCTAAAAATAAGAAATTACAAAAGTATATTAACTAAATTTTAATTGTCGGAAACTTATAAAAAAATTTATTATATAAGTTGATTTTAAAATGATGATATTATATTATTTGGATATCACCATAGATAATAAGGAGGTTATACAACAATGATTCAACAATATATTATTAAAAAAGGTGATATGGTACTTCAACCATGTAATTTGTCTCTCGGTAAAAATGAAGGTACGTGTATATTAAAATACAAGGAAGAAAGTGAAATTGTAAAAAATCGTACTCATAAGATTATTGATCGTTCTTGTAGATTTTAAGGTAGCAGTTACGTATTTAAAAAAGAAGACACTATGAGAATTACAGGTATAAGCAGTAAACCCCCAATTTTATTTACTCCGTTATTTCCCACTTACTTTTTCCCAACACATTCAGATCGAAAAGAAGAAAACACTTGGATTAACATTCACTACGTACAAAATATTAGAGCTTTAAAAGATAGAAAATGTAAAGTGACTTTCGTCGACCATCAAGTGATAGTTGCTAATATTTCAGCTCATAGTATGCAACACCAGTACTTAAATGGTATATATTATTACTATATGATGGATAGAGCAGCTAGAGTAGCTACATTTGACCCTGAAACCCCAATAGATTATACAAAACCACAGTTAAATATATATGAAGCATTAGCCAAATATTCATTATTTGAAAACAAATAGTTAATTTTTATATGTAAAAATGTCATATGTGGAATATTATATTAATTTAGTGTAAATATTCCGCATATTTTTTAGTATAACTACTTGAAAATTTTTATGTAGTTGCTATAATAGTATTTGTGCTTGATTAGAAAACAAGTTATTCCACAGTAGCTCAGTGGTAGAGCTATCGGCTGTTAACCGATCGGTCGTAGGTTCGAGTCCTACCTGTGGAGCCATTGGAAACGTACTCAAGTTGGCTGAAGAGGCGCCCCTGCTAAGG
>Ga0079226_10001786_pt1 | contig 16533 bp, 16 predicted proteins | sample Poulit2014_FD_76345 | JGI IMG/M metagenome (GOLD analysis project Ga0079226, IMG submission 76345) | Agricultural soil microbial communities from Georgia to study Nitrogen management - Poultry litter 2014 | ecosystem: Environmental > Terrestrial > Soil > Agricultural land | place: USA: Georgia...
AAAAATAGAAAAAGGTCTTTTTAGTTTAAAATCTCTTTCCCAAATTACTTCAATTTTTTCTATTAAAACATATTTAACCATTCTTTTTAATCAACAGTTCCACCCTCTGCTTTACCACTATTTGTGGTACGGTTCCCCGTATCAATTTAAAGGTAGCATCTATAAAAGAAGGCGAGAATTATTTATCTCGCCTTAATTACTATTTCTAATTACTTATTAATAAATCTGTAGGAGTAACACCTAATTCTGAGCATATTTCGATATACTTATCTTTGTATTCCTGATTTTCATTAAAAAAGCTGTGCAGATTAACTTGTGCTGTATTAGGGAAATACTTGTATTTATCAAAAACACTGTTTAAGGTTGAAACCATTAATTCGTTAAGTCCTTTTTCTTTAATATATGTTATTACTAACCTATAGTTAGCGTTTCCCCATCCAAAGTCATCAATTAGACGTTCAGTAAAAACACTTTTTTCAAAGACCTCTGAAAATCCAAATTGAACAAAGAATCTAATATCCTCTTCTGTAATATTATCATACTTGGGATTAATCACTCTTTGGAAAACTTCCCTTTGCTCTGATTTTTCAATAAGATTATGTCTAAAAAGTTCAGATAAGACCGAATAGCAATTTATATAACTTGGTATTCTCTCATACCATATATTCCGTATAAACTCGGAATCACTATATAAGAGACCTACTCTATGTGGATAAACGTTAATAAAGCCATCAAATAAATATTCGTTCGTTTTCATATAGTTAAATACAGATCGTTCCCATGTTTCATTAATATGTATAAGATCATTCCAAAAGTGTAGAAATGTTGATTCATCATCACTGCTGACAAGAATCATAAAGTCATCGCAATAATGCCTATCTTCTTCTAAAAATAACTGGTGCAACCTACCACAAAATGTTTCAATTTCACTTTCTTCAATACTATGCATTATTTCATTTATCAATTGATCAGTAGGTTTCCCTTTTGAATTATAAGCAATATCATAATGCCTTTTGATTTTCAACAAAATCGAATCCATATTCCCATTTACAGCGAATTTCCCCATATTAGAAGATATAAACAACCATAAAGTTTCAACATGAGCATAGTCTATCTTATTTCTTTTTGAATGAGCAGAATCATTTCTTCTGTCTTTCCAGTAAAAAACTTGTCTTCTCAAATCATCTGATATTGAGAAAATTACTTTTCTTGCATCTGTTCTCTTAATACATTCTAATGTTTCCGTATCCCATCTATCATCATTTCTTATATTGGAAACTATCCTTTCCCATTCTCCCTCATGAATGTTGTCTGGTTTTGATGAATTTAATATTTTCCATCTAATTACAGACAAAAAACCCATAAATGAGGTCAATAATGACGCCCTATATGCTCCTGCTTTATAGCAAACTATAGATTCCGTAAATAAACTCAATGATTCAGAATCAATGTTTTGTTTTTCCAACCAATCTTCAAAATGCAGTTTCATAATAACTTTCCCCTCGTAGTATTTAACCCTTATTTTCTTTTAATCTATAATAAGCAACAATTACACTGGTATAATACTGCATCATCCAGTCATACCATATTTCTCTACTATATTCCGTTAGTTGTTTCTGGTTATTATGACGTATATTAAATTGATTCACTACTTCAAAAATTAATTTATCATGTGAATTTTTATTTACTTCGTATTCATTATTTAATAAATCCTTTAGGTCTTCTCTAAGAGGTTCCAATATATCAGCTAAAATGTTTATAGCCTTCTTTTTAGATTCTTCATTCGAGTTGAATCTATAAAACATTTTAACTGCCGTCTGTAATTGTTCCACAACACCTTCATTAATTGTTTTAGGAATATCTGTTTGTAACAAAGCATTCACTGCTTCATTGGATTGTTCCATTATAAAACCTTGTTTTTCATCCAAATAATATCCATTCTTATAACGTTTCAATAAATTATTGATTAGCGTTGCAAACTCTTCTTGATGTTCTTTTTTCATAAATTTGTCATTACCAAAGTCATATGAGCAAATATGCTCATATAAGATTTCTATAACAGTAAACAATTCTTCTTCATTATAGTAATTGTAATTCTTTCCAATAGGGTAAATGTCATCACTTTCTAAATGATTGATAAAAAAGATTTCTGGCGTTGGGGCCATTGAAGGTGGATAAACTTGATATTGCTTATTACTGAAACCTTCAACCCCCCAAACACCTTTAAATGCTACATCAAAAAGCTCCCTATCATCAAAATACTTATAGGTCTGAAAAAAATACCTTTTTAAATCATCTAAATCTATACTAAATTCATTGTTTAATAGTTTTTTTCTCTTTAAATAATACTCCATTTTTTCATCCTTCCTCCTTTAGTATTAATCCTGTTTATTATCACAAAATATGTATGTAACTTAATTATAGCATTTTTAGGAATTAGATATTTACTAATGTATAACTCAACTTTTCTCTTCATTTAAAAAGAGCATTCGACTGTAAAGTCAAAATACTCTTTCGTGTTTTTTTATGAATTGGACTCCCCATATCATTTTAAAGGCAGCTAATTACAATTTAGTATAGGTAAAGTAAAAGGATACAGTAATATTATCTGTGATCCTTTTCCTATGAGTAATTTGTCTTTTTAATAGAATCCTTTCTTATTAAAATGACGTTTAATAGTTCTTTTTCAATTCCTCTTTGATCTTTTCACTATTATTTTTGTAGTAAATAAGCCCATTACGATAATTATTACAACGGAAATTACAGCGACAATAAGTAGCCCCAATTTAATTCCTCCTATTGCTATTTCTATTGGGGTTGTCTAAACAACTCCATCTTAGTCTATCTCTTGATTTAACCAAATCTATGAGTATTACCTTTACAGAATCAGGATGTAATTTCACAAGATGTTTTAAACCCATATTGTATAGCAACGCAAGGCAAAGCATGTTTGAAGATATTGGCTCTGTATAGTTATAACCTTCTTAACATTTTAAGTAAGTTCATATTTTCCTTAGATAGTGGGGGTTCATAGTCATCTGGAAGCCTTGTGGATTTTCTCATATTCTCTGGATTGTTACTTTTTTCTTTGGCTTTGCAATCATTCAGCTCCATACCGTCTAATTCTCGTACGTCTTCTTTCATAAAGCCAATAAACTTCATTCTGTTTATATCCGTTGTTTTTTCTATATCTTTAACAGTTAAATTAAGCCTATGAGCCTCCTTAGCAAGCCTAATAGCAATCTTTGTCGCCTCATCATCTTTTGCACTCTTTAATTCCTCCAATTCCCATCTATTGATGGTAAGGACAGATAGAATTGTATTAATGTCTATATCCTTTTCAAGTAAATGAATGATAATGTTCCAAAATTCTTGTCTTGCTTCTTTAATAATTACATCGAAATCCTTTTTATTAGTCATGTTTTCCTCCGTTTTTTACAATCTCCTTTTTTACATAATCATTTCTTGGAAGTCTTCCCCGTACAATTAGCTCTTTGGCAGTTATATGAGAAAAACACCTTTTACCGTTTTCCTCCCAAACTTCCTCCACAATAATTGCAAATTCACTTATGCCCTTTAGAATGATTATCTGCCCTTTCTTTAATTCTCTATCTGTCTCAATTAGTGTGCCGTCTTCTTCATCCATACGGTATTGGTAAACCTCTTCAAAATCGTCATATGTTTTTCGAACTGCATGATATAGCAACATTAAAATCAACCCCTTTAAGTTTAATCATGTATATTTACGTTTATATAGATAAGCGTCTATACCAAATTTGTTGGAAGGAAAAATACTACTTTGCTTATTTTTTGATCTTAAAAGCACTATTTTAACGGATGTCCTGCAGATTAAAGTGATTTCTTATGTTAGTGATTCATCATATTCTTTGGTCAATTTATAATACATATCGTCAAAGCATCGATTTTTCTGGTAAAATTCATCTTCTCCTTGAACTTTTAGCAAAAATTTATCTTCTCTTTTCCTTCCTACTTTGAAATGGATTCTTTCTAATTGATTCATTTCAGTAAACTCTATGGAAAACGTCTTTTCTTCATCATTTGTTGTAAAACTCCCAACAATAATGCCTCTTTCTATGAGATATGCTAAATATTCTTTTCCTTCATCGAATGAAATTGGAATTTGGTTTGGATTCATTGGAATATCTGACCATTTAATATTTGTTGCTTCATTGGGCTTTTTTAGATAGATTTTTTGCTTCAACCTCTTTTTAAAAAGTTCACACAGTAGTTTTTCAGAATACTTAATGTCCCCAACAACTTGAACACCATAAAAAGTGATTATTGTATCAAGAAGTAGAGCATCTTTAAAATATTCATCAAGTTCCATCACTACAAATGGATAACCACTTACATGATGTAAATAATCTGTCTTTTTGGCGATTCCAAAACCATAGTAAAAGAAACCAAAACGGTCATTCTCCTTTTCGTTTATATATGCTTTTGGAACATACCTGAATAACCTTCTTCGATAACCTTCTAACATTCTATTTACTTGACCACAGTTTTTACCACGCATATCGCCAAATATTAATTCTGCGATTTTCTCGATATCAACGGTTAAGTCACCGTTGATATATGTGTATCCATCGATATTATCTAAGATTATTCGAGTAACTAACTCAAATTCATGATTGATTTTATTGATAATTTCATATTGCTCCTTACTCATACCGAATAAGTTGAAAACATGCTTTGAATTTAAAACATCTGTTAAACTCTTTTGCATATTAATCCTCCCACTCAACAAAAAAACTCCCGACTATAGTGAATAAATAAACGCTGTTGACTATTGTCAAAACAATAAAAGCGTTTTTTTTATTCGACCTATGTTCGAGAGTTTGAGTTGACTTTTTTTTACATGTTACCATGATAACTGGATATTATCAAGGAAATTCAAAATTAATATCTATCAATCAGAACAATTTTCAGTCATATTCCGCCTTTCCTCCTCCTTCAACAAAAGTTTGATTAAGAACATAATATCAATCTCTAAGGCCATTGATAACTTAAATAAAGCAATGGCACTTGGATTTTTTCTTTCTCCCTTCTCTAAACGGTTTAGATAAGACGCATTTATGCCCGTTTTTAATGAAACTTCTTTTAAGCTCCATCCTTTCTTTGATCGCTTTGATTTAATTACTTCCGAAAATATCCTTTCGTTTCCCTTACCTTCTTTCATTCTACTCACCTACTAAATAGTTTCTATTAAACACCTTTTGCAAGCATTCTTTTTATAATAGATACTCGACACAGATTCCATAACTTATTTTGAATGTATTTATTGACTCCACACTAAAATAGATTGAATGTACAAATAGAAAGGAGTTATATATATGAGCAAAAACAGTGTCTTTAAATTCCACATTCAATACGTGTGCAAGAGAATACGTTTATAGCAAAAGAATAAATTATAAACATTGCCGAAATAGTCGATGTACCTTATTTCGCCGACTCTAAAGTAATATGGGATAACTTATTCTTCTCTATCAGGAAAATCCATCACGCTTATTTAAACTAATCCTAATTGAAAGGAGACCAAAAATTGATACCACAAAATTCTTATCAAAAGCATATAAAGAAATTATTATTAGATCTTACTGTACTTGAAAAAAATCTCCAAGTTAGCAATGAAATAGCTCCAATTGTATTTATAGATATCAAACAGATTAAAGAGTTTGTCAATAAGTTTAACTTGAACCCAGATAAAAATTATACAGATGAAGAACTTAGGCTTATCTATTTTTATGCAGGTAACTTGGAAGCTAACATTATATTAATGTTAAGTTCCAATGAAAGGTTGGATAAAAGAGATAAGGAATTAGCAAAATCAATAGTTAGCATACGTCAAGAGCTTGATTATGTGCTCCTTCACAGATTTCGTATAAAAAAGGTCTTTAAGGAAGTTGAGGAATTTAGAAGAATTAATGACTGATTATCGGTATGTAACAGTTTAGATGGAATACGTTATTTCCGTTTTTAGTGAAACAATATTATAGCTCTACTCCCTCCCCACCTTAATTTAATCACTTTCAAAGATACATGGTGATTCTTTCCTTCCACCATTCTACTCACCTACCAAATGGTTTCTATATGAATAGATTCATATACTCCAAACTATAATAAAGCATTAACACAAATAGAAAGGAGTTTTATACGATGAACAAAGACAATTTCTTTACAATTTCACCTGAGAAACGGGTGCAAGAGGTAAACCGTTTATTACAAAAGAATGAATTAAAAAAGGTTGCTGAAATAGTCGATGTACCTTATTCAACCTTTACTAAAATAATGCGGGAGGGTGACAACTTTTATCATCAGTCTGATCGCCAATATTACCCTTTTATACGACCAGGAAGTGGGAGAATAGTAGACGGTAGTAACAGTCAATCAGATGAATTAGACTTTATTAAAGAAAATCGTGACGTATTAAATCGGTTGATCGAAATGTATCAGTCCAATAGCCTTCTGATACTCGATGAAAGCGTCTATAATAAAAATGCAAAATATGTAAACAAAAGCGTCAAGATGAATAAAGAAATATATGAATCATACAGTCAGTTTTGCAGCGATAATTATAATCATCTAAAAATGCAAGATTTAATCGCACAAGCATTACTGGACTTTATGCATAAATACAAAAAATAAAAGAGAGCCTACTATTGGCTATCTTTACATACACATGAAATATAGGCTGAAACACAAAAAAGATAAGCCATAATGACTTATCCTATTTCGGTATTACTATACTTTTTTCAAACTCGTACAATTCAGAGAACAGTTTTTCTACTTTCCTGATAATCCTTTTTTGTTCCTCGATTGGTGGAATTGGAATCATGAAGTTTGGAACGTCTCTAAGATTTATTTTATCGGTGTGTGATCCTGTCACTTTTACTTGATCAATCTGTTTATAAAACATTGGACTTTTCATTACCATCTCAATAAAGTTTGATAATGATTTGTCCATTAGTTTCAATAACCCTAAACTAACGAAGATACTAAACTCTTTACCCTCTTTTATGGCAATCGCCTTACCTAATGTACCAATGCGACAAAACAGTATATCCCCTTTTTCAGGATTACATCTCTTGATCATTTCTTCGTGTTCTTCTTGACTTACAAACTTTGTATCACTAAAGTCTAAGAAACCTTTAGAAATATTTTTTACAGATAAGAAGGGAACCCCTTCTTCTATATAATTTGGAGTTTTATGAACACCGTCAGTAATTTGAGAAGCGATATCACCTAATCTTACCCACTCCCAACCATGAGGCAAATCATAGGGAATCTCGGAATTATCAATTGGCTCACTATTTACTTTTTTTACTTGTCCACTATTTATTAGTTGTTCTTTTTGCTCTCTAATATTATCAAGGAGACCAGATGCGGGTTTATCAACTTCGTTTTGAGGCACTATCAATCCTCGAACCGCATCATCTAAAATTTTGTTACGGAGCCTACTTAGAGTTTTCTGTTGGTATCCAACTTCATTATCCCATTGATCACACAGTTCAAAGAGGTGTGAAGTTTTATCGACAATTCTTTTTTGTTCTTCTAATGGAGGTAAAGGCATTACTTGCAATGAAAGTCCCTTTCCAGAAATCTCTTTAAACGTTGTACCTGTTGCTTCTTCATTTATTTTTTCTCCAATATACAAAAGGAAATAATAAATAAATTGACTCATTTCAAGCAGATGTGGAACAACGGACTTAAAGCCTTGATTAGTAGATATCTCATTTTCAGAAATTGCTACATATCCAATTGGGGCCCTACTTGAAAATAGAACACTACCTTTAGGCATTAAAGTTGCTGAACTCTTTTCCAAACCTAACTGAGTTATATTTCTTCTTCCTCTTGAAATATACATGCCATTGTAGCCACTTAAATCAGCAGGAGTGAGCCAAGGAATACCTTCATCTGAATCGCTCCAATATTCCTTTATCTTTGTCTTAGGTGTTCCTCCCCCAATAACTTGCCCTATTTCTCCAAGTCGAACCCAAATCCAAGTTTCAGGTATCTCAAATAATATTTCCTCGTCATTTACAGAGGGAAAATGAGGAGTCCTCTTTATTACTTTCTTTGCTATTAATCCTTCTATTGCATGGTCTATTTTTGCTTTAAGTTTCAGAGCATCTTCATCGTTCTTATTTTGAGGAACAAGCATACCTCGCATAGCCTCATTTAATATTTTTTTTCTAATATCACTGATGGTCAATATATCTCCCCTCCTTACGATAGCTCTTGCTCAATAAGTTTTAGGATATTTAGACTTTCTTCCTGCGACTTTTGCAAGTCTTGTATCATTTCTAACGTTGTTTTATTCGCGTCAGTATCACTATTTGAATATGGATTTCGGAAATTCAAATTGTAATTGGATTTTATCACTTCATCAATTGTTATTTTCCAAGCATATTCATTTTCAACACGATTATCCCACCATGCTTTTTCTAACTCGAATTCCGACTTTCTAAGTGGTCGAGTTTTGGAATATCGTGAATATCCATTTGGAAGTGGATGATCGAAATACCATATTTCTTTTGTAGGGCCAGTCTTATCAAAGAACAGCAAGTTAGTAGGAATTGAAGTGTAAGGAGAAAATACTCCTTCTGGAAGCCGTACAATAGTATGAAGATTGCATTCTTCCAATAGTTTTTGTTTAATCGCTATTTTCCCTTTATCATCTCCAAATAAAATGCTATTTGGAAGCACGACAGCTACACGACCATCCTTTTTCAAACGGTATAGAATTAGAGCAATAAACAAATCCGCTGTTTCAGAAGTTTGTAATCCAACAGGAAAATTAATCTTGATTGACTCTTCCTCTATTCCACCATAAGGAGGATTCATGAGTACAACATCAAATTTGTCTTCATCTTTGTATTCACGAACATTTTTAGAAAGTGAATTATCATGTAGGATGTTAGGTGCATCAACATCATGCAAGATCATATTTGTAATCGCAAGCAAATATGGCAATGGTTTTTTTTCAATACCAAAAAGGTTTTTTTGTACCATTTCCGATTGTTCTGGTGTTTTAATTTGATCATCCATATAGTTTAGTGCAGATGTTAAAAAACCACCTGTTCCACATGCAAAATCTGCTATCTTTTCGTTTACTTGCGGTTTTAAAACTTCAACCATAAACTCAGTTACAGGTCTTGGAGTATAGAATTCACCTGACGATCCTGCTGACTGTAAATCCCTTAAAATATTTTCGTAAATGTCATTAAAAGCATGACGCTCTTCGTTCTCTGTAAAATCGACTTCATTCAACACATTAATTACCTGTCGAAGCAATGTGCCGTTTTTCATATAGTTATTAGCATCTTCAAATACATATTTCACAATGGCTTTTCTCTTTTCGGTGAAGGCATCAATTTCCAATTCTTTAAGTGTCGGGAATAGTTTACTATTAATGAATTCTAACAGGTCGTCTCCTGTTAATGCCTCACCATCTTTGTTATCAATTGCCCAATTTCTCCATCGACATTCCTCTGGAATAATAGATTCGAAATCATCTTCATCAAATTCCCAAAATTCCTCTTTAGCATCATATACCTTTAAAAACAGCATCCATACTAACTGCGATATACGCTGTGCATCTCCATCAACACCTGCATCTTGTCGCATAATATTTTGAATTCTTTTTACTAATGTTTCAATTGACATAATAGTTCCTCCTAATCTGGTTTAATATCTCTTTTTTCTGCTGTATATGTAATCTTCATTTTCGCTGTATTATTCTTTAATAGCTTTTCAACTTCGTATAAGACAGGATGAAAAGCATAAGTTCCTCGATCCAAACGTATTAAAAGACCAACTTCATTTAGCTTTGTTAATGTATTATCAATGGTTCCTTTGCTCATTTTCATTTTAGTAGCCAACTCTTTTTTCAAGTAAGCATTTATGATAAGTTGGTCATCGTGATTCAAATAGGGAATCATTTCATACAATAATAAAGCCATACTTTTTGAAATGCCATGAAGAGTCAGAACATCTTCAAGAAATGCTTTAACCTTTAAAAACTCTGCATTTTGTTCCACTTAAACACCTCCAATAGAGGTTATTCATTGAATTTGATGAATAACATTAACACAATATAATTATATTATATTCGCACACATCTTACAATCACATATGTCTTACTATTTCCTATCTTTGTGAAAGTGCTATTTGAACTTTTGCGTTTTATAGCGTACTGTTTTTATTGTTGCACCTTCACTAATATAGTTGAGCTATAATAACGAAAGATGTGTCTTGACTACTTTTTAAAAAATTGTGAAAGACAGGGAATTTTTTTTGTGACTTTCCTGTCTTTCATTTATAAACATCAAAAGACTCCCTAAACATAGGGAGTCCGAGTGTAATCTAATTAGGCATATAGGTTTTCCTCTAACTCTTTCATAGCCTTTATATACTGATTTTTGCCACCAAATTCTTTAGCAATTTTCATCGGATTTCCGAACTGATCGAATGGGTGAAGTTTCAATACTTTAACATCGTCAAAGTCAAATCGACCTTCATCTTGGTACTTATCTAAAATGGCTTCCAAGACTGCTCTTGCTGTATCGGAATACTTGGAAAGGTAATCTTCCTTCTTTGCCTTTTTCGCTCTTTCTGAACGTGTCAATGGCTTTTGGTCAAATGCTATATGGCATATAAGGTCAAATTCGTCTAATTCTTTACCCACTTCTTCTTTCAATGCGTCTAATAAAACACCATGCTCTTTCAATTCATCAAAGATTACATCTTTTTTCTCTTCATTTTTCCAACGTTTAATGAAATCATCAAGTGTAGCAAATTCCTGTAAAATACCCTTTTTAGAATAATCCTTTAGACTTTCTGTTATAAGTTTTCCATCTTCTCCATAGTACATTACACGTTCATTAATAACTTTAACTGACGTATCCGAGAGATAGTATTTTATCCGACCAGTTCCTTCACCATCCTGACCATCATCATCTGGATCATTGTTATCATCGTCTCCAAAGTCTCCACTATCAGGGGGGTTGGAGGTATAATATCATCTCCATCTTCTGGATCATAGATTTGAACAGGTTCTCCATCGAAATCAGGATCAGCAAATAATCGAGATACGTTACGGAAATCCATAACTGTAAAGTATTCTTTTCCATACTCGGGTTTAAGTCGAGTACCACGACCTACAATTTGCTTAAATTCAGTCATGCTATTAATATGACTATCTAATACAATTAGCTTACAGGTTTTACAGTCAACGCCAGTTGTTAAAAGTTTGGATGTCGTTACTATCGTAGGGTAAAGACTGTCTTCATCAATAAAATTATCTAACTCAGCCTTTCCCTCTTGATTATCACCTGTTATCCGCATAACATATTTTGGGTTTTCCGCAGCCAAATCCGCATTTTCATTTACTAATGCCCGTCTCATTCTTTCTGCATGATCAATGTCCGTACAGAATACAATCGTTTTTGAAAATCTATCGGTCTTTTTCAAGAACTCTGTTACCTTTTTTGCGACTAATTCTGTCCTTTTTTCTAAAACAAGGTTTTTATCATAATCTGTTAAATAGTATTCTCTATCTTCTATTAGGTTGCCATATTTATCAACTTGCCCCTTAGTAGGGCGGAATCCCTCTAAGTCACGATCAATCCCTATTCTAATCACTTTATATGGAGCTAAAAATCCATCTGCAATACCCTGTTTTAATGAGTAGGTATAAATAGGTTCACCAAAATAATGAGTGTTGCTTACCTTATCCGTTTCAGCTGGTGTTGCAGTCATACCAATTTGTGTAGCAGATGAAAAGTAATCTAAAATCTGCCTCCATCTGGAATTGTCTTTTGCTGATCCTCGATGACACTCGTCTACAACAATTAAATCAAAAAAATCAGGACTGAATTGACGGAAGATGTCAATTGTTTCACTATTACCTGATAATTGTTGATATAATGCTAAATAAACCTGATATGAACTATCCATTTTTCTGTTTTCGACTTTGGTCATTACTCCACTAAATGGCTTAAAGTCATTTTGCATGGTTTGATCAACAAGAATATTTCTGTCGGCTAAAAACAATACCTTTTTCTTTTGTTTAGACTTCCACAACCTATAAATAATTTGGAATGCTGTGTAAGTCTTTCCAGTACCCGTTGCCATCACTAATAGGATCCTATCTCTCTCTTTTGCAATAGCTTCGACAGTACGATTAATTGCAACCATTTGATAATATCGTGGAGTTTTATCACCCTCTGCAAAATAGAATGGCTCTGTAATAACTTCCTCTTGTTTATCATCAATACCTTGGAAGTATTTATAACGTTCCCATAAATCTTGTGGTGAAGGAAATTCATCCAACCTTAATTCTCTCTCTTTTCCTGTAAGCATGTCATGTTCTATAAATCCATCTCCATTAGACGCATATACAAAAGGAACATCTAAAATATCCCCATAATTCATAGCTTGTTGAAGTCCACTGCCAATTGAGTGTTTATTATCCTTCGCTTCAACAATTGCAATTGGTAAATTAGGTTTATAAGAAAGCAAATAGTCAGCTCTCTTCCTTTTACCCCTTGACGTTAAATTACCCCTAACAATTACACGCCCATCAGTGAATGTGTATTCTTCTCTTATTTGCCTTTGGATATCCCAACCACTTTGTTCAATGGCAGGAGTAATAAATTTTGTACATATATCACGTTCACTTAATTTTTTCTTATCCAAGAGAGTCTCCTCCTCTCATATTGATTATAGTCCATATTTATATTAAACCAAAGGTGTTATGTTTATTATGAAACCTTTATTGGTACAGCAATTCTTTGTTTCGCAACGCATATGCCATTCTTAACAATATAGCACTCTACATAATGATCACCCTTAAATGATGTAGATTCAGAATGTTTAAGAGAATCGGTTTGAACTATTTGACCCCGAACGGAATCCTCCATTTTTGCGACTCGGCCTCTATTTTTAACTTTCCAAAACACTTTAAATGGTGAAGGTACATTTGTAAAAGCCATAAATTCAAGGTCATAACCTGGTAAAAGTATCTTTCTTTGCCTCAACATTAACTGCAGCCAACCGATATCTTTTTTATTTTTAGTGACTTTACATTCTAAATCCAACTGGTATTGGGTTTTAACAGGAAATTTATTCTGAATAAACTCTTCTGTTTCTCTATAGTTATAAAGTTCATCTGCTTCGGATAAGGCAAAAGATTTAGCAACACTCGAACGATTTTCTTCCTTCTGATCAGTCCAATAATCATGATTAAAAAACTCTTCCCATGCTTCAATAGCTTGATTATAAGTACAAGATGAGGTAAATAATACATCCAATTTCGACAGTTTGTCTTTTAGACGGTTATATAGATTGTCCATCTTTGTACTATCTTTACTTACAAGTTTTAAACTTTTATTTGGATCTGTTGGATTATAAACCTCTTTGTTATATGCTAATCTATCTTTAATAGAATTAACAGTATAATAGAATCGTTCATCTATTCGATCATATGATTGAAATTGTTCGTCAACTAAAACACTCTGAATCAAGCCACCAGGCATGTTTCTCCAACCATCCCTTGATTTCGAAAACATCTTTAATAACCTAACTACTTCCCTTAGATTATATTCCTTTTCTTTATTTTGATCCAAGAACCATTGTGTTAAAGAACGTGGATCTCTTTCTCTCCATTCACTACCACAATGCTCATATATATAATCCTCACCATTTTTATATCTTCGGTATATAGCAAAGTCGATATGATATCCTTCTGCATAGACAATTCTTACACAATTAGTTTTAGCTTCTGGTTCAACTTTGAACTGTTTCGTTTTCTTTTTGAGTGCATTTACAACCATATTTTTAGTAGCGGTTGTTCCAGATGGTAAGTTATCTTTTTCAAATACAATAGCTACATCAATGTCATAGTCATTACTATCATTCTGAATAACTGTAGACATAGCAACACTACCTTGAACAATCGGTTCTTCTGCTAATTTATAATCTGTTCCTTTTTCCTCGTTATACTCTATTAGTCCATCTTTTAAACGGTTTATGTTTATGTTCTTTTTAGTAAAAAGTGAATTCTTTTCACTTTTTGGTAATACAACATGATTCTTATAAAACGTATTAAACTTACTTTGAAGGTCATACATCTTCTTTTGAATCCCCCTCTATAACCTTTATTTCAATTGGTTCTCCAATCTTTCTTAGAGTTATTGCCCAATTGTATTTAGGAAATGTTTTTTTAACGTAGTTGTACACCTTAAATTCAGCATCCATTCTCGGTGAGATTGCACTTCCTAATCGATATGCTAATGATGTTTGTCCAGAATAAAACAAGTGAATTCTATTAAGGTGAGGATACTTTTGGTTAATTTCATCCAATAACCGTCTGAATTTTTCTTTATAAACATGAAGTTGTTCTGTGCTGATGATTGCATTTCTGTGGGGAGGATCAATATATAAGTAATACGAATTTAAGCCCTCTAAACCAAGTCCTCTAAGATCAGAATCTTCTATTGGATAGGTTATTCCAATTTTGATTATTACTTCTTTCGATTCACCAAAGCTCTGCATTAGTTCGTTCTTTTCTATTAATAATGCAGGGTATCTGCCCTTTCCATCTTCAATGTTTTCCCAAACTAACTTATCTTGATTCCATTCAAAGAAAAGACCATTTGATTTATCTGCTATCTGATAGCCAATCAACAAAACTAATGGAATATGTGCTAACCCCAAATATGCAAGCTCAATATCGTCACTTCCTTCAAGACGATTTAGTATTCTTTGGACTATTTTCCCTTGCTCTCTCAGAGCATGTTGTAAGTTATGTTTATCAATTATCTTCATCTCTTCTGTTTGATTTATTTCATACGTCTCTATGTTGTAATCGGACAGGTCTTTTCCTATATTTGAGTAGCTTACAGATTCTATAGAAGAATGGCGTATTTGTAACATGTTTTGTTTCTTTACTTTATCCCTTGTTTTAAAATAAAACCAAAAGGCAGAAGCTATTAAACAACCACCAACAATGACAGTGATTATTAAGTAGCCATATTGAATAGAATCCTCTGGTATTTCAATTTTTAGATGGAAACTTGAATTTATTACCGAAACAAGTGGTTTTACCCACCAATTTTGTGTTAATCCTGATGAAATAATTATTAATCCTGTTGCAAGAAGTAACATTGTTACTCTCTTTTCAAACATCCCTTTAAATACACTTTTAATTAATGATAAAATTTTTTTCACCCCTTATTATCATCTCCTGTAAAAATGTTATAGTATTATTTTACCATATTCTGAAACTTATGACGCCTCATTAATAAGCAAATTTATGCACTCGACTATCCCTGAAAAAATCATAAATTTCTACTTTTACTCATTCTATGTAATCCCAACATCTAAAGGATGATTGGAATATATCTTAGCATTTTTGTTATATAAACTGTTAGGTTGATTGTTACCAAGGAAAGCCATCAAGTGGATTACTTAACGAGGAAGGAGCATTATCGTAATTCTTAGGGATAGGAACTGGATTAATGCCAAGAGCTTTTAAATGTTGCAGTCTTCTTTTACGTGTCTCTTTTGTCATCTTTTTTAGGGGAGTGTCTAAGTCATATGACGAGACTGCTTTGAGGAAATCAATAAGTTTTTCTTTGTTTCTATCTGTTAGAGTAGACTTCCTGATGATTTCCCTTGCTTCATCAAGTTTATAGAAACTACATGGATGATAAATGTGTGACATATACCTTTTAAAATAATGTCTATACAATTTACCTTTCATATACACGTTTAACTTGCGGGGGCGTTTTGCAGCGTCATCTTTTTTTTCCATATAGTAAAGATGTCCTTCCTTTAACCTTACTTCATAACGCAAAACATCCTTTTCATATTCTTCTATCACTTCACCTTTAGCTTTTCTTTCCTCTTCTTTTAAATACACTACTGCTTCCGTAGACTTTGATGAATGATAAACAGTTGTTTCATAAGGCTCATAAATACCATCTTCATTTACCTTACCAAGATACTTTTTCTGGAATTTATGCGATCTTGTAAGTTTTTTATAAAGATCTACCAGTAATTGTTTTGTATTATCATCACCTATTACAACATCATAGCGGTAATCAATCCTTTGTAGTACATGATCACTGTAGTACGATGGATCACCCAATACATGCAATAGAATCAGCTTAATTTCCCTTTCCAGACGTGGATAATCTCCCTCACTGATTTTAGGATTCTTTAATAATTTGATTGCATCTATTATCATAGACAGTCGCCACTCACCCATTCCTTTGTTAAAAATTGTCATAGTAACACCATCAAATTGTCCCTTAAAATATTCGTTTACTTCGGTATAAACAATCCCGAACCTCCTCTGCAACTTTTGTATTTCTGTATGATGCAGTGGAAAATGCATTTTAAAAGTGTGTATCATTCTTAACTCCTCCTTTTCCAACTTGGGAATGGATAATTTCAATTGTATCAAGTGTTCAGTTTAACTTTATCCTCCCCAACCCGACTATATTT
>Ga0079226_10001788_pt1 | contig 16524 bp, 13 predicted proteins | sample Poulit2014_FD_76345 | JGI IMG/M metagenome (GOLD analysis project Ga0079226, IMG submission 76345) | Agricultural soil microbial communities from Georgia to study Nitrogen management - Poultry litter 2014 | ecosystem: Environmental > Terrestrial > Soil > Agricultural land | place: USA: Georgia...
CCTCGATATAATATAGTACCGTTTTGCTTTCCATAGGGAGTGAGTTCTTTTTTTAACATTCGTAATAAAGTAGTTTTCCCACTTCCACTAGCACCACACAAAACAAGAAAATCTCCAGATTCTATAGTAAGAGATAAGTTCTTTAACACTTTTTTTTCTTCTTCTGGATAAGTAAAGCTTAAGTTTTTTAGTTGAAAAACTTCCATTGTGCATATTCAATCCCCTCTACGATTAGTGGAAACGAAATCATAATAATCGTACTTATATATAAAATATAATCAATTGGATAAAATTGTAAAGTACCAAGCGTAGGATAAATCACGATTTTCCCGTACCCTAGCAAACTACCTAAGATATTTATAATGAACAGGATCGATAGAAAGACAAGGGATAGAATATCCCTTCTTGTCATCACAAAGGATTCATAGGATGACTTTTGCTTATTCCCATATCCTCTAGCCGTCATTGAATCGGCAGTTTGAATCGCTTCTTCCAAGGACCATGTTAACAAGGTTTGAATCAGATTCATGCCATTTCTCGCTCGTTCCCGGACTGTACCCTGACTAAGTGTCATCCCTCGAACTTTTTGTACAGCCTGAATTTCATGATAGCGTTCCTTTAATAAAGGAACAAAGCGCATTGTTAGCATAACTAAAAAGGCAATACGAGGAAGAAATTTTGAAAAAATGTATAAAAACTTATTTCCATTTAATATAATATTGAATGAAATAAATAACATAATGACCGAAACGACCATAAAGGCCATGACAACACCAAAAACGATTGCTTCTAACGTTATTTGTCGGTCGCCTAAATAAAATAAAATATGTGACCCACGGGAAACCAGTAAAGGATTTAATAAAGAAAAAATTGTTCCCATTAGAGCTAGGGGAATTGCCCACTTCTTTAGCTCTTTGCCTCGATCATGGGATACATTAACAAAAATAAGTAATATAATAGCAGTTAACAAAAATAAAGGGTGATTATAAGTCATTAACAAAACTCCGACAAATATATAGTAAAGAAAGGCTAGATAGGATGATAGCCTCGAAATCCATTTTCCATAATCTTTTGCCTCTTTCGTTGAAATAAAATTTAAATAAAACCGATCTATATCAATAGATCGGTTTTACTTCTATCTAACGTTATCTGCGGAAGGGTTTTAATTCTGCACCTAGGTCCTTTCCTAAATCAAGGGTGTACAGAAACTCAATTCGATCTCCTGGTAGAACAGGAACTGCACCTACACCTCGATCAGGAAATACTCCATTTATACGATACATCCAACCACTTCCTTGACCTCGATCAAACTCATAGACATTTGCAAGTCCAGCAACATATGCTCTACTTCCACTACCAGTTACATCTCGATGGATCCCTTTTTCCTTTGTAACTCGGTTTAAAACGTCTAATACTTTGTCACCATCTTGTATTTCCACTTCGGTCGCACTTAATGGTATTTCGCTAGATGATATTTTGATAGATATAGTGACTGTTTTTTTCTTTTTTTCTGTTGTTTGTTTTGGTTTCGACGATTGGGATTGCTTATTATTCGTAGTTTTTTGTGATTGCTTTGTATTTTTATTAGATTCCCTTGCTTGTTTTTTTTCGGACTTTTCTTTTGGTGAACTTTTATTTTCAGGCTGTTTAGAGCCTTGTCCATTCTTTAGTGCACTTGTCTGATTGTCGGATTTTGTATATGCGTCTTTTTCTTTAGTTTCTTTTGTTTTTTCTTCTGACTTTTCTTCCTTCTTATCATTTTTATCTTTTTTATTATCTTTTTCCTTTTTATCCTTATTCGTATCTTTTACTTCATCTTTTACTACAACAGACTCTTGCTTTGTACCATTTTCCTCCAGACCTGTGGGCTTTTCTTCAATAAGCCCACAGGCTGAAATAAAGAACAAGGAAAAAACCAATAATATTGTAGGAAATATTCTTTTTAACTTTTGCACACTATCACCTTACCTTGTCGTTATATTTCTTTTGCGGAGAAAATATAACATAAGCCCCAAGGCAATTAACAATGCTCCTAACAGTAAGTAAGTAAACATTTGTGTAGAAGTACTTGGTAATTTATTTTGTTTCCCAGAACCATCTTGTGTAGCAACTTCTACAGAAAGCTCATCTTGTTCATCATCTAGTTCGTCATTTTTTTTATCTGTATTTTTATCAGAGCTTTCACCAGGTTGAGGATCCTTTTCAGGCCTGTTATCTCCCTCTAATTCCTCATCTAGGTCGGTTATTGATTCTAAGTCTAGTTCATCTAATTGACCGAAGTCATAAAGCGACAAATTTTCTTCAGTAAAAAGTTTATATGCTGCTAAGGCTAATAAAGCTTGTTCAGTAGCAATGTCATTTGCTTTTGATTCTTCTAATGTGTGAGTAAATCCACCATTTGGTAATTGATGGCTTAATAAATGATCAATTAAATTCATCGATGTTGTAAATTGCTCACTCTTTGGATCAATACCATTAGCTGTTAAAGCTATAATTACTTGAGCAGTAGCTTCACTTGTAACTCCACCAACAGCACTTCCGCCATCAAATCCACCATCTTCACCTTGAGATTTTGCTAAAAAGTCGATTCCTTTTTCTACGGCTTTTTGAACCTTATCTTCTTCCGTATATGGTGCTAAAGCAGTTAAAACCATTGCTGTTATGTCTATATTTGGGGCATCATATTCTTTATTTAGACTCCAGGAACCATCATTATTTTGATTAGCTAAAAGCTTGTCAACTAACTTTTCCCGTGTCCACTTTGCATCATCCGGTACTGGGAAATTAGCTGAATCTAAGGCAATTAAAGCAAAGGCAATTCCATTATTTCCTTGATAGGTTAAGATGTCAACTACTGTTCCATCCCACAAAGTTCTATCTGGACTATTATAAATTAGTTCGATTAAATTAACACCATTGACATCGGTTGGGTCAATATTTAGAGCTAAGGCTGTTAGGGTTAATCGTTCAACATCTGTAATGAGCAAACGCTCCGATTCTTTTGCTTTAATAATTTGTTCCTTTACATGCTTTGCAAAGGTATCTTGGTATGAAGCAGGAACTTTTTCGCCGGCCTGATGTAATCCTATAGCTAGCCAATCACTCTTAACTCCTGTTTTAAAGATATAGTCGATTAAGTCTTTTAAGGCTTTATCCGTTGACACATTAAGTTGTGGCTTTTCATAGAATACCGTAATTTCTTTGGTAGCTTCATTGCCTGCCTTGTCTTTTGCTTCAACTAGGATAATATTTTTACCTTCTTTTAAAGTAGCTTGATACTTGCCATCCTTCATGGATACAGTCTGATCATTTACTTTCACTACTGGGTCTACTTCTCCATCGACATCATCAACTACTTCTACAGAAAACTCAATGGAATTTTGTAAAAACTTCTGTCCATCTTTAATTCCTCGAATAGAAATAACCGGTGGTGTTTCGTCTACTTCCGGTTCCACATCTTCATCAACGACATTAACTACAGCATATGGACGTGAAATGTTTACTACTCCATTTTCATTGTAGCGAGTTGCTGATAATAGATAAGTTCCCGGTTCATCAAAAATAACCGTAATTTTTCCGTCTTTATCGAATAGAACCTTTTCGCCATTTATCTCATAAGGTTTGTTATCGATTAATAAGGAACTACCCTCTACTGAGTCATCTTGATATTCACTAAAGCCATTTAGCACGAAGGTAGCCTCTTCACTAGTAGATACAGTATATCCTTCTTTATTAAACCAGGTATAAATATTATCCATGAAGTCTTCGACGAAATATAAAACAATTGTGTCTCCATCTTTTAATTCATAATCAGCTATACCGATATCAGGAGTGTTATGGTTAACAGCGTACATCCAACCGCTATTTTGACCTGCTGTAAATTGTCCCTCATCACCAATTTGTTCAATATAGTTTCCACCAAAACCTAACTTAAATTGTTCTTCATCTGTTGCATCAAAGCCTTCAATCGTTTGTAAAGCATCTATGATAGCATGAATAGCTCTTGGTTTATCAAAGTTTTCTATCTCTCCACTTGTTACGTACGGCGCTAAATCAAAGGAACTTACTTTTAACTTCGTCGGTTCGACTAAAGTTTCTTTATGTCCTTCAATACGAACAGAAACTTCAACTTCATCCACTGGGGGAGCACGGTCTTGCAAGTTTTTGATTGCCTTATTCAATTTTTCTAAAACTTGATCAATTTGTTCTTGGCTTGCCTCATTATTTTCTAAAACCGTTATAGCTTCATTTAAAACTGACTTAAAATTCTCTTTACTATCCTCAGTCTTATTAGATAAATCGATAGCTTTAGCTTCTTGAACTTTCTCTTCTAAGGATGATTTATCAGCTTTTTGTCTTAACTGTTCAATTGCTCCATTTAAGGCATCCATTTTCTTTTGTAACGCCACTTCATCATCGATTGTATCGAGCGTTGATTCTACTTCTTTAATAACATCCTTTAAGTTAGCTAATGTTTTTTCTGTATAAAGTTCAGTTTGTTTTGCCATTTCTTTGGCTTTAGCAATTAAATCCTCTAACGGCTCAAGATCTACTTCAGGTTCATCCGATGCATTTTCATCAGGAAGGATTTCAATCTCAGGGAAAATACTATAATATCCCTCAACTTGTTGCGCATTTAAATTTGGTACAGCTCCTACTTCAGCATCAATATAGTGATGAGAGCCAATCGGACTACCAAAAAAACCTAAACTTATATGGCCGTCCTTTAAATAATAGGCCCCTTCATGACCTTCGGGAACTGTAAAAGTAATTGAGTTTGCCTGAGTAGTTATATTGTATTGCCTACGATCACCCTTAAAGAGCTCTTTGCCATCATGAGAACTAAAAATTAACTGGGCATTAAAGTTATAAATTCCCGCTAGCTTATTTGCCGGAAATGATAATCCTTTAAAAGTAACCTTAACTTCATCGCCAGGAGCGACTTCTTGACCAGGGTTTGAAAGGTTTTCAATTTCCACATTTAAAGGTCTAGCAGTCATCACATGGTAAGCAGCTTGACCATCTTTTTCAACTTTTACAATGTTACGACCTTCTGTTAATAAAATCGTAAAAGAATCATCATCATTTTTTACAACTTCATCTTTTGTAAACTTTCCATCACCATAAGAAGCAGTACCCTGTTCATGATTAATCGTTGGGCGTAATACCGAAACCTCTGCTCCTTCTTCAGGTGTAAAAGTATAATAAGCCCCCGGTTCATCTTCTAAATAATAAACACTATCGATTTCAGCATCAAAGACACCTTGTTGTAGGTTACCTGAAATTCCAGCCTTAATATTTCTTTCTTTATTACTTTCAATACCTGTATCGATATCGACTTCATCACCAACAGTCACAACAAATAAGCCGACATTTTCTGGCCATATTGCACTGAAGTTTCCACCTTCATATGCTGAACCGTGTACTTTTAATGCATCGTATGTAACTTTTACAATCGCTGTACCTTCACGTTCAGCTTTAATTTCTGCATAACTACCAGGACCGTCTGGATGAATTGAAATTACATCGTCACCTGTAATAATTTCATAATGAAAATCTGGTTCGAAGAAATAATTGTTAATACCTTCAATTAACGCTTGCCAATTACGCATTGGAAGCAATTTAAAAATTTCATTTTCAGTAAGCTGTAAATGATTTTGTTCATTAATGTTCAAGAAAATATTACCCTCAATATATGTTCCACGATTTAAAATTGCTTTAGGATTGAAAGCCTCTAAATCCGCCTTCGTTATTTCTAATTCTGTGTTGTTTTTATTAGCCCTAAAAGTTCCTGTGTTAGTTAACTTTCCTTCTTCACTTACACGATAATTATATTCTTTATTAGCCTCTAATTGATAAAAATAAGTTTTCGTACCATCACCATTATGAATTGCCTCTTCTGCCGGCTCTACTTCATCAAACTTAATAAAATGTTTACTTTTTGTTCCGATAAACAGTTCAGCATTTTCAGGTATTGTGAAAAGAACTTCGCCTGCCTCTAATTCTTTCGTTTCTTGATCTGATAAATTTTCAGATACTGATGTTTGTTCTTTTATTTTTACAGTCTTATCTTCTGTGGTTGTAGACCTTTCTTGCTGTTTTATTTCATTTTTTTCTTCTTTCTCTATTTTGGTTTTAGCTTTTTTGCCATCTTTTGCTTCTCTTGTATTCTCTATTTTAACTTTAACTTTTCCATCTTCTTCCGATGAATAGTTATCAGCTTCGTAATCATTGGTTTCTCCTGCCGTCTCGTCAATTAATTCACTCGGTTCAATTAAATCTTCCATTTCCAAGTTATGAGCGAAACTTTGACTTGGGAAGGATGAAAACAACAATAAGACAATAGAAAATACCGATAAATATTGTTTCATTTTTTGACTAAATTTCAATTTTATCTCTCCTTTTTATAGTTGTTTTACTCGATCTCCTTCATAAGTAAAAATAAAAAACCCCTGCCTACGAGAATAGGCAAGGGTGAGTAATCCAACTAGCCCCTAATAATGATAACGCTTTCCTCATGCATATAAATAAATCATTATTAGGCTTCCACATGCAAACCTTTTCCCGGAAGGCTTTTTACTGCATTGATGTTTTGGCAAGTCTCCTGACTTATAGTGTCTCGCAAACTCTCGCCTTCCCAGCTAATTGCCAGTGGCATCGTGAGAGTTCGCACACTACTTACAGTGGCCGGACCGTTCAGGATTTGCACCTGATTCCTTTTTAATTTGCACATCAAAAGACATGCAAAAACCAAAACATACAATATGTAGTTTTCTAGATATATTATTGTCTAGAAATAGAATTATGTCAACATTTATCAATTTCTACACGCTGAATTTAACAATATTCGTTACAACTACGTGTCTTTTATACTCTTTATCTTCTTTCAATCGTTTATTTTTACTTAGGGTTCGAGAGAGTCATCCTTTCGATTATTTTCGCGATAACGCCAATATTCTTCAATAAACTCGATAAAACGTTCTTCGGATTTTTCATAGTAAGAATATACAATTTCATCATTGAAGCGAATTGACTCTAGTTGTGTTTCAATCTTTTTATCAATGAAAAAGAAACTCGTCCCTTCATCGGTTTCGATTTCAATTGTTTGTTCATCTACTTTTCCTTTATAAATGCCAATTTCAATTTTTCTGTCGTTATCCTCTGTTTCTATCTTTTCCTCTTCTATATTCGGTGTCTTCTCTTCATTTATTTCATCTTCTTTTTGATAAATTGACCAAAAGAAAGGGCCTATAATCATAATAAACAATAAAACGAATAGTATAGCTAACTTCCTCATCTTTAAACTCCTTAAATACAGGTAAATCTTTCAAATAATCTTTATTAGTAGCTTAGAGGGAATATATATATACTATACCTTGTTATACTCCTTGAGAAAACTAAGCTAACCTTACATTAAAAATTATATAAAAAAACAGACTGAATCATTCTTTTCAGCCTGTTTTTACATTGATTAATATTGTTAACGTTTTTAATAAATTAAAATCTTGAAAGACAAAACCTAAGTCGCGTCGGCGAAATTTCGCTAGTTCCTTTTGTTTTAAAGTATGATGGTTTTTACCTTATATCAGTACGGTTCCCGATGTTGGCTCATCAATGGTAGAGATAACATTTAATAAGGTTGTTTTTCCACTTCCCGATGGCCCCATTACCCCGACAAACTCCCCCTCCTCAACGGACATGCTTATATTCGTTAATGCCCGTTGAGGCACTTTACCACTATATACTTTAGACACATTGCTTACTTCTAACATGATTAAACCTCCTAAATTCAACTTAATTTTAGTCTACGTTAGTCGGGGGAAAGGAAAAATCGAATATTCTTTCAGATTCCTTACATTTATGTAAGATGGAAATTTAAGAAAAAATGATCCGAAAAGTCGTGCCTTTCTTTTGAACCGAGTCAACCTCAATCTCATGGTCTAAATAATTTGTGATTTCCTTTACTAAATATAATCCTACACCTGTCGATGCACGAAAATAGCGACCATTTTCACCAGTGAAAAATAGTTCGAAAATTCTTTCAAGATCCGCTTTAGGTATACCGACACCGTTATCTTTTATTTCAATGACTTGGTTTCCATTTTGTTCAAATACAGATAAATAAAACTCACTGCTTCGGTCCGCTGTATATTTCACTGCATTTTGTATTAATTGTTCGAAAATAAAATATAACCACTTTTCATCGGAATATACAGTATCGTCTTCTACATCTATAGTAATCTTAGGATAAATTTGATTACGTATATATAGGCGACGATTTTCCATATTCACTTCTTGTAACAACTTTGTTAAGGATAATCTTTTCACGTGGAAGTCCTGTGTAATCGAACGCAAGCGTGCCATATGTAGTGCTGTTTGTAGATCTGATTTTAACCGCTCGACTTCTTCCCGGATATTCAAAGCCATTGGCTCTTCTATGTCATGGGTAGTAAGTTCAAGCACGGATAGGGGAGCTTTCATCTAATGGATCCAACGATCAATAAAAATAAACTGTTCTAGTTGTTTTTCCTTTAACTGAACGAGTTCGAGGTCATATAATTTATGTTGCCTAACCATCATTTGTTCGATTGCTTTAGAGAGAGGTGAATAGTCCAATTCCTGATAAACTTCGTCTATGGAACTAATTCCTTCTGATAAATGTTTATATAATTTTCTCTGTGTATAATATTTATAACTAAGAAATAGCAATAAAAAGAAAAAAACAACCATTAATGAATATAGTAATAAAGAAATATCCCTAAACCCGCCGAGCCAAAATAATAAAGATAAAGCGCTCCATTGTAACAATTGTAATATAATTAAGAATAAGTACTACCTTAAAAACAATTTCATTTTATCACCAACTTACTTTTCCTTATATAAAACAAGACGATTGAAACAACCACGGCGAACAACTACCAAGTAATATGCAAACGATAGCCGACACCGCGTACTGTTTCAATCGCATCTTCTATTCCTAGTTCTTTCAATTTATTTCGAGTTCTTGTCATATTCACATTTAACGTATTTTCGTCGACAAAAGTTTCGTCATCCCAAAGCTTTTCTAATAAGGATTCACGACCTGCAATCTTTGGATAGCGAGTAAAAAGTAATTCAATAATATCCGCTTCTTTTTTCGTTATGGATATTACCTTTTTGCCATAGTGTAGTTCGAGACGCTCGATATATAAGCGTAGGCCATTTTTATCCAAGATTCGTTCTTGCTCCATTGATGAATATTCACCGTAAGCACGGCGAAGCTGGCTATTAATTTTCGCCCCTAAAACTTCAGGATGAAAAGACTTAGTAATATAATCGTCACCACCATTTTCAAGGGCCATTACTTGGTCCATTTCTCCTGTTCTAGCCAAAATAAATATGATTGGACACGGCGATATTTGTTGTATTTGACGACACCAATAGAAGCCATCGTAACTCGGCAAGTTAACATCAAGCAAAACTAATTCTGGAGAAAAGGATTGAAAGTTCTCCATCACTTTACTAAAATCTGTGACAACGAAAGATTCGTAGTCATATTTTTCTAATTCTTTTTTATATGAAGGGATAATTTTGGATCGTCCTCGATAATGGAAGTTTTTGCCACCAGTTTCACCTATTTCTCTTTTAGTTTGGTATTTAGTATAGGTTATTTTCCGGTCTTTTTCTATTGTTTGTCAATATTTTATTGGAAGAGTCAATTAATAATACCATGCTGAACTATTTCGATTTCAAAGTCAATCTCAAAAGGTATCGTTGGATATAGATCGCGCCATTTATCTTGATCCCATAGTTCATTATGATAAGCTCGTACTTGCTCTCCTATTCCAAGAGCGTCGTTATTTGCTTCTTGCAATCGTTCGACTGTTTGGTACGCTAACAACGTCAATTGTTCGTCTATTCGCTCTTCTAACTTTCCAACTTCTCCTTTTTTGTATAAATGATTTTTCGCAAACTCTTCAATTTCAACTTGTAAATGAAAATGTAAGTTAACAGAGAGTTGTCCAGCGGTTTCTTCTACTTTAAATTTTCGTTTATCCTTTCGAATTGCAATTGTAATATAATTTTTATTAGAATCTTCCTCATAATCACTTATTTTTAAATTAAATTTTGCCTTTTTTGAAATGTCATCTGTTAATATTAAATACATGATCGATTCGTCTATATTTAAAGTACCGGTCATTTTATCTCCTGAAAATAGCGCAAGACCATCGATTTTCGCCTCATCATTATCCTGATGGGCAGAAATAAACGGTAGAGCAACGTCTTTTCTTCCGGAAAGAATAATCGGGCAAATCGATTGGACGTTTTCACAAATGATAATTCCACTCTCCTCTGAACTTGTTAACAAGTCGTAATAAAATTCACTAAAAAAAACCGATTGTTTATTATCAATTTCGAGTCCGTCTTTCGCTCGTTCTGAGACGACCGCTACTAAAGCACTTAGTGGACCCCGAGGATCTCGATACATCGAATCGAGCGTTGAAAATATACCTTCCTTTGCCAAATTTTCTCCTAATAATAATACTCTTGCTTTTGATCGATCAAACCGCTTGGATAAATATCTTTCTAAATGTAAATCTGCATCCCCTACTGTCGTGCCAGTCGTCGTCAGCGTATTACTCATGGTTGCACCAGAATCTTCCGATTGTTCATTATTAGCAACCGTCTCCGAAGGAAAAGCGACCGTCTTACTAATCGTCTTATCGTCATTTAAGTCATATCCAATTGCTAAAATTAATGTATGATCTTTTAACAAACGATTATCCCAACAACTAGTTAACAATAGACAAATTATTATACTGAATAAAAAAAGATTCATAATTTTTTTGTTCATTTCGTTTCACCAGTTCGTTTCATTAATCTACTAATGACTAAAACTAAAAGAGGAAACACGGCGGAAAAAAATAAAATAAACACATGAAACTTATCTGTAACATTATTAATTCTCTCTTCGCCATACAAAAATAAAGATATAAGAAAACTAATGGCCGTTGAAATATACAAAAAAGGAGTCCTTTTTGCCGTATTCAACACTGTAGACAAGCCGAGCGATATAATATAAAACAAAATAACCGTCGATGTAATTACTAGAACGATCCATAAAGAAGTAAAAATTAAGTCAGGTCTTTCAATAATTTGAAAAGAAATAGATTTTACTAAATAAAAGATCGGTTCTGTAATTAATTTAATTTCTTCTCCACTAAAAAATAATTGATTGGCTAAAACAACGAACATATAAAAAAACGTAATAAACCAATTTGTAACGGAAGCTGTTACAATAATTTGCCGATTTGACGCTAAAGTGTAAGGTGCAAGAAATAATAAGTATTCAAAACCTTGAAACGAATAAGATGCAATTTGTGATCCCTTTAAGATTGGAAAAATTCCATTATTCGCTATCGGCAATATATACGTAATATTAGCGTCTTTTAACGAGTAAATTACGAAACCTAAAAATATATAAACGACGAAAAGAGCCAAAAAATAAAATCGAGTAATTACATGTAAATTTTCCTTCGCCACATAAATCGTAATAAGCATAAGAATTAGAATTAAAATCCATTTTGGTGTAAGAGGAAGTAACCATGATTTTAAAATTACTATATACTTCGAAATTAAAATCGCACTAATCATAATAAAATATATGCAAAGTAAAATAGTTGAAAATTTACCGATCCATTTGCCAAAGACAATTTCTAATATTTGAAAAAAATTTTTCCCAGGAAAACGTCGAAATAATAAACTAAAAAGCAAAATTAAAATTTGTATAAAACTTCCTGCCACAATAATACTAATCCAACTATCTACCCCTGCTTTAAAATAGACATCGGTTACCAATGTAATCATGCCGACACCAATTTGCGCATGTAACAATAATAAAGAAAGTTGGAACGTATTTAGTTTACGCTTGACGATCATATTCCCACTCCCGAGAATTTCCTTGGCGGATTTTTTTCTTCGCTTGGACATCTTCTGGTCGATGTTTTAACGCCCAAATTGGAAAACGTACGATTGCGTCTTTCAATCCTTGGAAACGTAATGGCGTTAACGGAGATAGGTACGGTGTTCCAAAGGATTCTAATTTACACATATGGACAACGATAAAAAGTAACGCGAAAATAATTCCGACAAAGCCGAAAAAAGCTGCAGCAATCATAATCGGTAAATTTAACATACGAACAGTATTACTCATTTCGTAGGACGTAATGGTAAAGGACATAATGGCAGTCATTGCAATTACAATAACCATTATGTTCGAGACAATTCCAGCATTTACAACAGCATCCCCGATAATTAATCCACCGACGATTCCAATCGTTTCTCCAATCGGCGAAGGAAGACGAATTCCTGCTTCTCGAATTAATTCCACAGTGATTGCCATTAATATCGCTTCAAAAAAAGGTGGAAAGGGAATTCCTGTAATAGAACTTTTAACGAGGGTTATCATTTCATATGGTATAATTTCAAAATGAAACCCGACTAAAGCAATATAAATTGGTGGTAAAAGTAATGTCCCGACAAAACTAAATAAACGGAAAAGACGAAATACTGTTCCGGCATAAAATCGGCTATTGTAATCATCAGGTGATTGAAAAAAAGAAAAAAACGTTACCGGTAAAATAATTGCATCGGTACTATTTTCACTCATTACAGCGATACGCCCTTCCATTAAATGAGCTTCAACGCGGTCCGGTCGTTCAGTATATAAGTTTTGTGGAAACGGTGATAAAGGAGTTTCCTCAATACATTCTTCTAAATAACCAGGTGCAAAAATCGTATCTAACGAAATTGAATGTAATCGTTTTTTTATTTCTTGAACGGTTTCTTCATTTGCTAAATCATCCATATAAATAATTGCTATGTTTTTTGACGATTCATGACCTAAAGTCATATATTGTACTTTTAATTCGGTATTTTTAATTCTTTTTCGTAACATCGAAAGATTCGTATGTAAATCTTCAATGAAACCTAAATGCGAACCCCGGACGGTTTTTTCATTATCCGGTTCATCGGGTGAACGTTGGACATCGAGGGGAGTATCGAAAATATAAGCTTTACGCTTTTCTTCTAAGAGAACGATACTTTTCCCACTTAAAATTAACTCGATCATCATTTGCAAATTACCCGTCATTTCATGGGAGATACTTTCAAGCAATTGATCGAAAGTGTCGATTTTTTCACGAGTTTCAATCGGATGAAACACCATCTCATCGATTTTATTTGTATCGACTAAGGTTTCTAAATAGACAATTGTGGCAATGCCATTTTCATAAGGCAAACGGTCGAAAATTAAATCTTCAGTTTTGCAAAAAGATTGTTTTATAAATTCGATATTTTCTTCTAAGGATGAATACATATTCGTAATACCTTGATGATGGAGGGATTGAACCATTTTGCACTCCCCTTTCACTAAAGTGTATTATCATTTTGTGCGAATTTACGTAAAACATGCATCTGAAGATACATTTTTCCTACTGTAATTTTTCTTTTATGGTAGGATAAACAAATAAGCAGTACTTTAATCCAACAATATAAGGAGCTGGCAAGCGTGAATTCATTAGATACACCTTTTTCTTTAAAAGGTTTACATTTAAAAAATCGAATTGTGATGGCGCCGATGTGTCAATATTCCGTCGATACAAAAGATGGAATGCCAAACGACTGGCATTTCGTCCATTATGTATCGCGAGCTGTTGGTGGAACGGGATTGATTATCGTAGAGATGACCGATGTCGAACCAGACGGGAGAATTTCCGATTATGATCTTGGTCTTTGGTCGGATGGACATATCCCCGCCTTTAGACGAATCGTTGATGCTGTTCATGAACAAGGTAGTAAAATAGGTATCCAAATTGCCCATGCTGGAAGAAAAGCACAGGATGCTTTACAACCCGTAAGTGCTTCAGCAATTCCGTATTTACTTCATGACGAAACCGGTCGTTATAAACAACCTCGTGCTTTAACAATTGAAGAAATTAAAGGGCTCGTTGAAAAGTTTAAACAAGCTGCTAAGCGGGCCGTGGAGGCAGGCTTTGATACGATTGAGTTGCACGGAGCTCACGGTTATTTACTCCATCAGTTTATGTCTCCAAATAGTAACGTTCGTAACGATGAATATGGTCAAGATTTAGCAAAATTCGGTGTGGAAGTAATCGAAGCTGTTAAACAAGTTATGCCTAAAGATATGCCGTTACTTATGCGAATGTCGGCTGTAGAATATATCGATGGTGGATATACAATCGATCATGCAATAAAGATGGCGAAACGATTTAAAGAAGCCGGCGTCGATATGTTTCATGTCTCAAGCGGGGGTGAAGGTATTCCAGGAAAAATAAAACCAGCGAACTATCCTGGCTATCAAGTCCCTTTTGCGAAACAATTTAAAGAAACGTTAGATGTTCCCGTTATTGCAGTTGGTATATTAGAAGACCCTTTCATTGCCCAACATGTCATTCAAAACGAAGGAATTGATTTAATCGCAATTGGAAGAGGGATGCTTGATAATCCTTACTGGGCAATTCATGCGATTAAAGAAATTAGTGGCAAAATTAATCCACCGAAACAATATGAACGCGGGATGAAATAAAGTTTGGTATGTTACAATGTTTGTAACTATTTTCATTTAAAGAGAAAGGGGTATAGCCATGCGAATTAAAGATTTACAATACATCAATGGTGAGTGGGTTCCTTCAGCTAGTAAAGAAAAAATCGATGTCATTAATCCTGCTACCGAAGAAGTAATCGGTCAAGTATGTAACGGTAATAAAGAAGATGTGAATCAGGCAGTTCAAGCTGCAAAAGATGCTTTTGGTTTTTTTTCAAAATCGACCGTTGCAGAACGGATTGAAATGTTAGAGGCGATCGCAACAGAATACGAAAAGCGAAAAGCTGACATTATAGAGACAGTTACTCTTGAATTAGGCTCACCCGTTGCGATAAGCGAACAAAGTCATTACGCCATGGGATTAAGTCACTTTAAACAAGCAGCGAAAGAGTTAGAAACTTTCCCTTTTATAGAAAGGCGGGAAGCCGGTATAATTCAAAAGGAGCCAATCGGCGTAAGCGCCCTTATTACGCCATGGAACTTCCCGATGAATCAAACAGCAACAAAAATTGCTAGCGCTCTTGCTGCTGGATGTACAATTGTTTTAAAACCATCGGAATTAACTCCTTTATCGGCAGTTTTACTCACAGAAATAATTGAAGAAGCAGGCGTACCTCAAGGAGTATTTAACTTAATAAATGGAACAGGAGAAGCGGTAGGAAATGCTTTGACATCTCATCCTGATGTTGACAAAGTATCTTTTACAGGTTCGGGACAAACGGGAGCGCAAATTTCTAAAAATGCAGCGGACACAATTAAAAAAGTCGCTCTTGAATTAGGCGGTAAATCTCCTTTAATTGTTCTTGATGATTTCGATCTAGAAGTTGCCACTAAAATCGCTGTTGCTAATGTCATGTTTAACTGTGGACAAGTTTGTACATTAGCATCCCGTACCCTCGTTCCGTCAAATAAAGCTGAAGAGTTCATCTCTCTTGCAAAGGAACGTATCGCAAAATACCCAGTTGGTAATCCTTACGATGAAAATAGCCGACTCGGGCCAGTCATATCAAAAGCCCAATATGAACGAGTCCAATATTACATTCAAAAAGGAATTGATGAAGGAGCGACGTTAGTGACGGGAGGACTGGGAAAACCTGAAGGTCTAGAAAAAGGCTACTTTGTAAAGCCAACGATTTTTGCAGACGTACGTAACGATATGACGATTGCCCAAGAGGAGATTTTCGGCCCTGTCATGTCCATTCTTACGTATGAAACGATTGATGAAGCGATTGAAATTGCTAACGATACGATTTATGGCCTAGCAGGCTACATTTTAGGTAATGACGAAAAGACAGTTCGTAAAGTTGTCGATGAACTACGAGTAGGACGGGTTGTCGTTAACGGAGCACGGGCTGATTATTCGTTACCTTTCGGTGGTTATAAGCAATCTGGAGTTGGACGGGAATGGGGCGATTACGGTATAGCTGAGTATTTAGAAATAAAGTCGATTGTCGGCCTATAAAACCTAATAAAACAATAAAGCCGGGACAAGAACTCCCCTTAAATAAATGGATGGACTGAAATTCTCTATCAAGTAGGAACCCAGTCCGTCTAATTTTATTTTAAAAACTTGTTTTTGCATTTATTACTTGTTTAGTCGATATCTCAATTATATTTCTTGCTATTAGCGAAGTTTGATTTTCATATTCCTGAAGTTTTAAAAAGTTTACTCACGTTCCTGCGCGTTGAGCAAGTTTAAATAAAAACTTACTTAAGATTTTCTCGCGCTAGATAAGTTGAAATGTCTTTGTCTATATACTTACTCGGTAGAGTGTTCTACTGTGTAAGTTAAAATCTTTTCGTTTATATACTTACTCGATAGAGGGCTTCACTGTGTAAATTGAAATGCTTTTGTTCAGAAACTTACACGGTAGAAGCCTCCACTGGGTAAGTTAAAACACTTTTATTCGGAAACTTAC
>Ga0079226_10001789_pt1 | contig 16523 bp, 17 predicted proteins | sample Poulit2014_FD_76345 | JGI IMG/M metagenome (GOLD analysis project Ga0079226, IMG submission 76345) | Agricultural soil microbial communities from Georgia to study Nitrogen management - Poultry litter 2014 | ecosystem: Environmental > Terrestrial > Soil > Agricultural land | place: USA: Georgia...
CTCTACCACAGTGTTGTTCACTGTGGTATTTTAATATATAAGCAATTATTTTGAAACTAAAGAGAAGTTAGACACGTAGTACAAAACGAAAGGGGAGAGAAAGATGGCATTAAAAATGAGAGGTGTTACCAAACGGTTCGGCAGCCATACGGCAGTGGATCATCTTTCACTTGAAATACCTGAGAAAGAAATATTCGGTTTTCTAGGTGGAAACGGCGCAGGAAAAACAACTACCTTCCGGATGATTCTCGGATTATTGAATGTGACGGAGGGAGAGATTTCCTGGAATGGCGAGACAATTAATTATGATAGAAGTCATTTAGTTGGTTATTTGCCTGAAGAAAGAGGACTATACCCTAAACTAAAAGTGAAAGAGCAGCTTATCTATCTCGGTAAATTGCGTGGAATGAGTAAGCAAAAGGCAACTACAGAATTGGAAGGTTGGCTAGACCGATTTAAAGTTCCGGAATATATGAACAAAAAAGTAGAGGAGCTGTCCAAAGGAAATCAACAAAAGATCCAATTTATTTCTGCGGTGATTCATAAACCAAAATTACTTATTTTGGATGAGCCATTTTCTGGTCTGGATCCCGTCAATGTAGAAATGCTAAAAAATGCAGTGACTGATTTAAAGGAAAAGGGTACTTCCATTGTTTTTTCTTCTCATCGGATGGATCATGTAGAGGAATTATGTGAGCATTTATGTATTCTCCAAAAAGGAAAACCTGTTGTGAAAGGAGAACTTAGGGAAATTAAACGATCATTTGGGAAAAAGAATCTAATCATACATGGAGATGTCCCTCTAGACTTTCTGAAGGATTATCCAGGGGTTCTTCGTTTTAGAAAAGTGATGCAGGGCTGTCAATTACAGATTGAAAATGAAGCTGTTTCACAACAAATTTTCTCTGAATTGCAGGGAAAAGGATTTATTCGTAAGTTTGAACTGGAAGAACCTTCATTGAACGATATATTCATTGAGAAAGTTGGTGTTTCTTATGAATAAATTCTGGATTATTCTATCCCATACATATTCGAATAAGGTTAAAACTAAAACCTTTATTATTACTACAGCTCTTATGCTTTTATTGGTTATCAGTGCTGTGAATTTCCAGAGCATTGCTGACTTCTTTTCTGACGACAGCAAAGATAGGATCGCAGTAATAGATGAGACAGAGACATTATTCAGTCCTTTAAAAGAAAATATTGAAAGTGTAAATGATGAGTTAGAATTAGTTGCTTTTAGTGAGTCGGAGGAAGCCGCTAAAAATGCAGTCGAGAGCGAAGAGTACGCTGCGCTCGTAACATTAGCATTAAATGATAAGGGGCTTCCAGAAGCTGTATATTATGCTAATGATATTACGGATGCTGAAGAGCAGCAAGCACTTCAGGAACAATTACAGCAGTTGAAGGTTGGTATGGCAATTGAACAAGCTGGTGTTGACCAAGAAGCAATAGCGGCAATTAATCAACCAGTGGATTTTGAGATGATCGCCCTTGATGAAGGTGCAAAAACAATGGAAGAAATGTTCCAGGCTCAAGGTATTGTTTATGTGATGGTCTTTTTAATGTATATGGTAGTCATTATGTACGGTTCAATGATTGCAACGGATGTAGCGACAGAAAAATCCTCAAGGGTAATGGAAATATTGATATCGAGTGCCTCTCCAGTTGCTCATATGTTTGCGAAAATATTAGGGATTGCATTGGTAGGTCTGACCCAGATAGGATTATTTATTGGGCTAGGAGCAATAATGATTGCTGTGCAAAGAGATGAACTTGCTGGCGGTATGTTGGATGCATTCGGTTTTCTAGATGCACCTGTTTCCCTCATTATTTATGGGGTTGTGTTCTTTTTACTTGGGTATTTATTGTATGCAACGTTAGCAGCCATGTTTGGTTCCTTGGTAAACAGATCAGAGGATGCAAACCAAGCAGTAACGCCGTTAATTCTTTTACTGGTTGTTGCGTTTTTAATTGCAATGACTGGGCTTACTTCTCCTCAAACAAGCTTGGTAACCATTACATCTTTTATTCCGTTTTTCTCACCAATGGTGATGCTTCTACGCGTAGGAATGCTCGATGTACCGGTTTGGGAGGTTGCATTATCAATTGGTCTTCTGATAGGGACGATTATCATAGTTGGCTTAATAGGTGCGAGAGTCTATAGAGGCGGCGTTTTAATGTATAGTGGAACAAATCCTTTAAAGGATATTAAAAAAGCGTTGATGTTATCTAAAAAAGAATAATTGATAAAAAGGTCATGGGATATGGCCTTTTTTTCATGAAGGAAATCCCAGAAAGCCTCCACTCGCGCGGCAAGTGCTCTCACTCGCGCAGGTTGTCGCCCACTCGCGCGGCAAGTGCTGGACCATTAACCCCTGCATTATTAAAGAAAACATCAATTTTTCCAAACGTATTTACAGTTTCTTTTACGTAATTTTTCACATCTTCTTCTTTTGTTACATCTGCTTGTATGACTTGGATGTGGTCTTTATCTGCTTTTAAATTATTTTTAGCATTATCCAGTGCCTCTTGATTAATATCAACCAAAACTACTTTGGCTCCATTATCGAGTAATAGCTGAGCAGTAGCTTGTCCTATAGCGCCTGCACCGCCAGTAATTAATACAATCTTATCTTTTACCATGTCAATTCCTCCCTTGATAAACCAATATTTATTACTACCTATAATACAATCATATATGGAAAAAATATTATTATTCAAATTATTTATTAAGTATAGAAGAAAAGATATTTTCTCTTTAGAATATCATGAAGGATATGTAGGACAAAACTCTATTGGAATTATCTATCATATCAACTTTTATAAAAAAACAATTGACTCCATCACTCTTTTTTCATCCCATGAAAAGCATTCAAAATAAATTCCCGCTCTGGTACTTGTAATTTTTCATAAGACCTAAGAAACTCCTTATTAGCATATGTTGCTTTTTTAAGTTGAATATCAATATTATTATTTTCAACCGTAACGATAGCATAAGGTGCTGCTGGCTCTCCCCAAGTACATCCCAAAGATCCTGGATTAAGATACGTTTGGTCGCTCCCTTTAAAATAATGAAGCGGGTGGTGGTGACCAAAACAAATCAAATCAGCATCATAATTTTTAAATAAAAGGTTCATGTTTTCGCGGCTCGGATTTACTATCGGTTCGAAAGGGTCTTCGCTAATAGGCACTTCTGAACGAATGGCATAATGAATAAAGCATATGCTAACTCCCTCAATGACTTTATCAATGGATCTTGGTAAATTTTTTAACCTATTTATGTAAATCGGATCCATTCTATCAGCAATCCATTGATGATGTTCTTTTACGATTTCGAGGCTTTTTGGATAATCTTCATCCTCTAGAAGAGCCAAAACGGCCTCTTCATGATTTCCTGTTATCATGGAAACATCCTTTCTCCCAAATAACAAATCAAGAACCTTATTTGTATCTGGACCAATTGCGATCATATCACCTAAACAATAGATATGTTCAATGTCTTCTCTGTTATCTATTTCATCTAGAACCGCTTTCAAAGCTGGATAGTTTCCGTGAATATCGGTAATCACTGCAAATCTCATTATCATTTACACTCCTTTTCTTTTTTTATAATCTGTTGTTAAATCTACCATTCTTTCATAATTATCTAATTGCTATTATCCCATAGACGTTATATTATTTAAAATAGTAAATAATCTAATTATATTTTATATTTGAAAAAAATTATAGGAGGGTCAAGATGAATATTAAGCAAAATGCGACGTTAGCGTATGCACAGCAATTAGATCAGCAAGATGAATTAAAATCTTATCGAAATGAGTTTTACATAAACCCTGAAGAAATATATTTGGACGGTAATTCGCTCGGTCTTTTATCTAAACGTGCTCAAAACTCCTTAATGGGGTTGCTAGAATCGTGGAAAAAACATGGTATTGATGGCTGGACAGCAGGAGAATATCCGTGGTTTTACCTTTCTGAAAAATTAGGTGAGATGAGTGCACCACTAGTCGGAGCAGATCCGAACGAAGTCATCGTTACTGGATCAACTACAGCAAATCTCCATCAGCTTGTTGCGACATTTTACAAAACTGAAGGAAAACGAACAAAAATTTTAGCAGATGAATTGAATTTTCCAAGTGATATTTATGCCCTGAAAAGTCAACTCCAATTGCGGGGACTTGATCCAAAAGATCATCTCGTACAAGTAAAAAGCAGTGATGGTGACACAATTCAAGAAGAAGATATTGTGAAAGCGATGACTGATGACATTGCACTGATCATTCTGCCAAGCGTTCTGTATCGAAGTGGACAACTGTTAGATATTGAAAAGTTAACAAAAGAGGCACACCAACGCGGGATTAAAATTGGATTTGATTTATGTCATTCCATTGGTGCGATACCTCATAACTTACATGACTGGGACGTTGATTTTGCTTTTTGGTGTACGTATAAATATTTAAATGGAGGTCCTGGATCTGTCGGAGGTTTATATGTGCACAAAAAACATTTTGGTGTAGAGCCTGGTCTTGCGGGTTGGTTTGGTTCGAATAAAGAAAGGCAGTTTGATATGGAACATACGATGGTTCCAGTCGGACACGCTGGGGCACTTCAAGTAGGAACACCGCATGTATTAAGTGCTGCCCCATTACTTGGTTCATTGAAGATATTTGAAGAGACGGGAATTGAGAAGATACGCAGTAAATCATTGCATCTAACTGAATATATGATGATGTTGGTTGAAGCAGAGTTGTCTAAATATGATTTTGTTATTGCTAATCCGCGTGAAGAGTCAGCGAGAGGTGGTCATATTTACTTAAAACATAAAGAAGCGGCTAGAATATGTAAAGCATTAAAAGAAAATAATGTTATACCAGATTTTCGTGCACCGAGTGGAATCAGATTTGCCCCCGTTGCTCTTTATAACACCTTTGAAGAAGTATGGGAGGCGATTCAAACACTGAAAACAATTATGGAAGAGGAACAGTATAAGAAATTCACCAATAAACGTAATGTTATCGCATAACTTGAAAATAAGAGCACATTTAAATTCACATGAATAAGGAGGCTATTTAAATTGCCAAGATCTATATCTGACCTTCATCAAAGGCTAGAAAGAGAAAAAGGAATTCATACAGATTTCAAAGAAGACATGACTTATGGAGATTATTTAAACCTCGAAGATATTTTATCAAGTCAAAATAGATTATCTAATCATCATGATGAAATGTTATTTATTATTATCCACCAAGTGAATGAGCTTTGGATGAAGCTTATTTTACATGAGATGAGAGCAGCCATAAGTGCTATTGAGAAAGATGAGATGCAGCTAGCGTTTAAAATGCTGTCCCGGGTGACGAAAATTCAATCACAAATTATTCAAGCATGGGATGTTCTGTCTACATTGACACCTGCTGAATTTTTGGCGTTTCGTGATGAATTGGGAAAAGCATCAGGATTTCAATCTTATCAATATAGGATGGTTGAATTTGCTTTAGGGTATAAAACTAAGCATGTTCTAAAAATCTATGAAAAAGATACACAAGTTTATGAGGAACTTAGAAAGGCTTATAAAGCGCCGAGTATATATGATGTTTCTATCCAAGCATTGGGCCGTGCCGGGTTTTCTATTAATCCGGAGTTATTAGAACGTAATTTTTCAAAGGTCTATCGCGGGGATCCTACAGTTGCCAGTGCTTGGCAAAAAGTATACGAGAATGTAGAGAAGTACTGGGATCTGTATCAGCTTGCCGAAAAATTAGTAGATGTGGAAGACTGGCTGCAGCAGTGGCGTTTTCGTCACGTAAAAACGGTGGAAAGGATTATTGGATTTAAAGTAGGAACAGGGGGATCTTCTGGGGTTAATTATTTGCGGGAGGTACTTGATCATCGTTTTTTCCCAGAACTATGGGATGTACGGACGAAATTGTAAAGAAAGCGACAAAATCAATGACGGACGTGTTATAAAAGGAAGGTGTTATATATGAGGAAAAAAGGATGGATCGATATCTCCCAGCCACTTACAAATGATATAGAAGTCTGGCCGGGAGATACGCCGTTTTCATATCGATTAAGCTATAGTATAGAGGAGACAGGATCAGTAAATATTGGCGAAATGACAACAAGTGTGCATACTGGGACACATGCCGACGCACCCTTTCACTTTGACGATAAAGGAAAGACAATTGAGGCGCTCGATATAAATAATTATATTGGTCGTGCCCGGCTTATTGATGTCACAGGTTATGAAAAAATAGGGAGGAAGGAACTTGAAAAATTTCAGCTAGACGGTGTCGGACGTTTACTTCTTCGTACAATGAAAGACGGGGACTCGTTGACTTTTCCAAAACAGTTTCCAGTGCTGGACGAAGATCTCGGCCCCTATTTACAAGAAAAAGGAATTTTTCTTATTGGAACAGACGCCCCATCCGTAGATGCTGTTGATAGTAAAGAGTTGCGTGCACATCATTCTCTTCACAAAAATAAAGTGCATATTTTGGAGAATCTCATGCTTAGTGACGTAAAACCTGGCGACTATGAATTGATTGCACTGCCACTTGCAATAGTAGGTGCAGATGGTAGTCCTGTCAGAGCGGTTATACGTCCAATTAGGTAAGGGAAAAAGGAGTAAAATTTAAAAAGTATAAAACAGGGATATGAATCAACTGATTCATATCCCTAAAATATTGTTTATTTCGTTTATCCCGCCTTAACGGGCAGTAAGACCCCCACTTCAAAATTTTGAGATAAGACTGAAAAAATAAGTGGGGGATCAACTGTCCGTAAAGGTCCGATTCTGTTCAACTAATATTCAGTGGGGGAGGAAGGGACCCCCCACTGAATAAAGTTTCACTTTATCTACTCACTTATATTAACGTGATGTATAACCTGCATCAGCATGAATCGTTGTTCCAGTTATATAAGAAGAGGCATCGGAAGCTAACCAAAGTGTTGCTTCAGCAATTTCTCTTGGCTGTCCAAAGCGATTGAGTAAACTTAACTGTGGAGCGTATTCTTCTTCTGACAAGCCAAATTGTTCTAATGCCCCGCGCAGCATTGGTGTATCAATAGCACCTGGAGCTACGGAGTTGATTCGAATATTCTCAGATCCATATTCTAAGGCAGCTGTTTTTGTCATTCCAACCACACCGTGTTTTGCAGCGACATAACCAATATTATTTGGCTGTGGACGGAAACCACTTACGGAAGAAATGTTGATAATAGAACCACCGTTTCCTTGTTTAAGCATTTGCTGTAATTCATACTTCATGCATAGTGCAGCCCCTTTTAAATCGACGGCCATGAGACGATCCCAGTAATCTTCATCAAACTCTGCTGAAGGCTTATCATCTGGTGTTAAAGCGGCATTATTGACTCCAATATCTAATTTACCATAGGTATCTACCGCAAACTTGACCATCTCTTGTACTTGTTCGGAATTTGAAACATCCACTTTAATAAAAGCTGCTTCTCCTCCATCTTTTTTTATGGATTCTGCAACTTCTTTTCCTTTTTCTTCATTAAAATCAGCGATGACTACTTTTGCTTTTGCTTCAGCAAACAGTCTAGCTGTAGCTTCTCCCATCCCCATAGCTGCACCTGTTACAATAGCGACTTTGTCTTCTAATACTGGATACGTCATTGTTGTTTCCTCCTAATAAAGTTTTAACTGCCTATAGTTTAATTATATAACTATTTTTAATACTTGAACAAGCGATATGTTCAATAGTTCACAAATATGTCGATTTATATAAAAGTCAATGGTTAATTATCTAAAAAGAATTTTTGGTAGTATTATTACATCACCTCTTTATTATTTTCCACTCTTCATACCGTTTAAAACATATAAAGGTTTCCTTCAATAAAATATGAACTTTATCTCATTGTCTTTTTCGACTAAAATAGATGTTAAAAATCATCGTTCTTGTTTTCAAATAGTTCTAAAAAGTATAAAATAGAAAAAGAAGGAGAGTGAAGGAAATTGAAATATGTGGATACATGGGATTTAGACAGTATTTTTCCAGGAGGTACGAACTCGGAAGAATTAAAAACTAAGATAGAAACAATCAAGAAGGAAATCAGTGAATACAAAAATGTATTAAATGCATGGGATTTTAATAAGGATTCTTCGGCAGATACGTTTAAAACTATTTTGCAGAAACAAGAGACAATCGATAAAGGATTAGGTCAGTCCGCGACGTTTGTACAAATGTGGCATGATGCATACATGGATGATGAGCATGCAAGTGTGATGATGGGGCAAGTAATGGATCTATTCAGTGAGATGCAAAAGTTATCCAACACTTTCACGAAAAAGATCGTTGCCATAACTGATAGTGATTGGCAAAAGCTGCTCGGGGATGAAGAGTTAAGGAAAACGTCCTTTGTTTTAAATGAAATACGTGATCAAGGAAAACGTCTTTTATCGGAAGAGGAAGAAAAGCTTATTGCGGATTTAAATAACGATGGTCTGGCTGCATGGAGTAAATTGTATGATACGGTTGTTTCGATCATGACAATACCATTTACAGATAAAGATGGAAAAACAACGGAACTTTCTGTTGGACAGGCGATGAACCGGATGTATGCTGATCCAGATCCTGAAGTTCGCGAACAGCTTTTTGAAAACTGGGAAGCGGCATGGGAGAAAAGAGCTCCCATTTTTGCAGATACAATTAATCATTTAGCCGGATACCGGATGACATTGCAAAAGGCGCATGATCGTAAAGACCATTTGGATGAGCCACTTGAATATAATCGTATGTCTAAAGAAACGCTTGATGCAATGTGGTCAGCTGTTTCAAACAATAAACAACCTTTCATAGACCTTTTAAATCAAAAAGCAAGAATTTTTGGCATGGAAAAGTTAGGTTGGCAAGATGTAGACGCTCCTGTAGCGATTGGGGAGGCAAAACCAGCCCAATTTACATATGATGAGGCCTGTGATTTTGTGATTGAGAACTTTTCATCTTTTGGTCCTAGACTAGCTAATTTTGCTAAGCATGCGCTGGAAAATCGCTGGGTGGAAGCGGAAGATCGTCCAAATAAGCGACCAGGCGGATATTGCACAAGCCTTCCAGAATTTGAAGAATCACGGATTTTTATGACATTTACTGGTTCGCCTAGTGATGCAAGTACGTTAGCCCATGAATTGGGGCATGCTTTTCACAGCCATGTTATGAAGGATTTACCTTATTTAAACCAAGGATATGCCATGAATGTTGCAGAAACAGCAAGTACATTTGCTGAAACAATTATTGATAATGCAACAGTAAAAAACGCCAAATCAAAAGAAGAGAAAGTTGCGCTCCTTGCATCTAAGCTTGAGGGTGCTACTGGGATGTTCTTAAATATCCATGCACGATTTTTATTTGAAGATGCTTTTTACAAAGAACGTTCAAAAGGAATCGTTTCAGAAAAAAGATTAAATGAATTAATGGTTGAAGCACAAAAAGAAGCGTATGGCGATTGTTTATCAAGCTATCATCCGCATTTCTGGGCAAGCAAATTACATTTTTTCATTGACAGTGTGCCATTCTACAACTTCCCATACACCTTTGGATACTTGTTCAGCTTAGGGGTTTACGCTGAGTATTTAAAAAATCCTGAGGGCTTTGAAAGTAAATATATTGAATTGCTCAAAGATACAGGAACAATGAAAGTGGAAGATTTAGCCGAAAAACATTTGGGAGTTGATTTGACAAAAGAAGATTTCTGGACTGCAGGAATTGAATTGATGGCAAAAGATGCGGAAGAATTTATTCGGTTGACGAATGAAGTGAAAACTAAATAGAACACAACAATGGTACTTGTCCGCCAATATCATAAGGTATGGGGCTCAAGTACCTTTTATACTACCGTTTTAAACTTTTAATTTTCTTTTTCTATTTCCTTATAAAGAAAATTGAGTATTTTGAAAGCCTTCTTCCTTTACTTTTCGCAATGTTAAAGATGAAAATATAAATAAGGCAATGATGCCGAAAATGAAAAGGAAGTGATGAGCAATGTCAAAAGAAATTAAATCAGATGGTTCTTTCAGTCGCCAAAAAGCTTTGTTTTCTATCCCATTTGGATCAAATCCGGGAGAACTTCCTATAGAAAAGGACAGATATCGTCTTATTTGGGCAAAACCTTGTCCATGGTCACATCGAGCCGTTATCGTTAGAAAAATTCTTGGTTTAGAGGATGTCATTAGTTTAGGTGAAGTCGATCCAATTCGCCCAGATGTCCCTAGAATTGATTGGGCTTTTTCGCTTGATAAAAATGAAGTTGATCCTGTATTAGGGATGACATATTTGAGTGAGATTTATTTGAGCACAGACCCCAATTATGAAGGACGGTCAACGGTTCCGGCTGTTGTTGATATTAAAAATAAAAAGGTCGTTCATAATGACTATTTTACACTTACCAACTATTTTGAAACAGTATGGTCACCTTTTCATAAGGAGAATGCTCCGGATTTATATCCTGAAAATTTACGTTCTGAAATCGACGCTTTAAATGATAAAATTTACTCAGATGTAAATAACGGGGTGTATAAGTGCGGGTTTTCCCGTTCCCAGGATGCTTATGAAGATGCTTATGATACCTTATTTGAAAGGCTGGACGAGCTAGAGGAGCGTTTATCGAATCAGCGCTTCCTATTTGGCGATTTTATTACCGATGCGGATGTCAGACTCTACGTGACGCTTGCGAGATTTGATGTTGCTTATTATTCTGCATTTCAAGCAAATAAATACCGCCTAATAGACTATCCGAATCTATGGGGATATGCCCGCGATTTATATCATACTCCAGGATTTGGAGATACAACGGATTTTGAGGCGATTAAGAGACATTATTATACGTCTGCTCGTCTTTCACCAGACAGTAAAAAAGAAGATATTATTATTCCAAAAGGCCCCGACTTATCTGGTTGGGATGAACCAGCTGAACGGGAGTATTTAAGCAAGTCAACAGAGAAGTTTTTAATACATGGAGAAAAGTAGTCGAGTTTGGCTGTCGTCATTTAAAATGCGACAGCCTTATGTGTATTTAGATGGTATTTTAACAAGATACGAACATGAAAGAAAAAGCTGAATGTGAGGTGAAAATATTGAGTGACATTTCGATTATGAAACCAAACCTTACCCACGCAGAAGCAATAGGTGAAATCTGCAGAGCAGGGTGGAAGCAAACAGTAAAAGGGAAGTTAAGTGAAAAATATCAAAAGAAAAACGCAGAATTTTGGTATACTCCCAGTCGTGTTGCTAGTGATATAGAAAAAGACCGGTATTCCTATGTTGCTTTAATTGATTCCGAAGTAGTTGGAGTCATTGGTGGGGCAATGACAAGTGAGGATACAGGAGAAATATTTGTTCTTTATGTTGATGAGAATTGTCGCTACAAAGGAATAGGAAAAAACTTCTTAAAGTATTGACAGAAGAGCAGCTTGAACGAGGAGCTAAGAAGCAATGGGTCTCTGTACAAGAAGATAATCAATTAGGGATTCCTTTTTATGAATCACGAGGGTTTATCTATCAGAAGAAAAGAACTACCGTAACAGATACAGGGGAGAACCAGATTTCTTTACGCTATATGAAAAAACTATCTTGAAAAAATTTTACAGTACTTATAAAAGGAAGCAAGGAATAAAATGGTTTAATAGAAGGGCTTATTATTTTCAAGGGGGATTTATATGAACAAGGCTCAGGTGTCTTTACAGTTCAAAACTTTCGCGGTGGACTGTAAAGGAACAAGCAAAATATATGAGTTTTTGTCCAATTGTATATCTAAAGATGATCAAATACTTGAATTAGGTATGAAGACGAGAAGCGGGCAGCCTGTAACAAATCTATTATTTGCTTCTGTCCATTACCTGCTACTTAAAGGAAAAGACCATTCATTAAAAGAATTTTACCCCAGTGTGTCAAAACACCCTAGAAACATAGATGAGCCTGACTTTTTTTCCAATTTTAAAGACTTTTGCGCAAAGTATAAGGACGATATCGTGTATTTGTTACGACATAAATTAGTGCAAACCAATGAAGTGAGGCGTTGTGCATATTTATATCCTGTTTTTTGCTGGATCTATCATAAAATAGAAAAGCCATTATCTCTTATTGAAATTGGCACAAGTTCAGGGCTGCAATTATTATGGGATCAATTTAGTTATTCCTATGGGGATGAGGAGATTTATGGAAACAAACAATCGAATATTCATCTAACTTCTGAAATCAGAGGGGAATCTCAAGTTTATTTTTTACCAAATAGCCCGCCGGTAGCTTCTAAAGTTGGAATAGATCTACATATCAGTAATCTTGAAGATGCGGAAGATTACCTATGGTTAAAAGCATTGATTTGGCCAGAGCACCGGGAAAGGTTGGAGTTATTAGAACAGGCTGCGGAGTGCTTGAAAGAGAATCCAGTAAAATTGATTGAAGGAGACGGTGTAACATTATTACCCGAAATGGTTGAGACTACGCCAAAAGATTCAGTAATATGTGTTTTTCATACCCATGTTGCGAATCAAATGCCGAAAGAATCCAAAACTCGATTGGAGGAGAATGTCAAAGCAATTGGGCGCTTTCGGGATGTTTTTCATCTTTATAATAATATGTGGGATGGTGAACTTCACCTGGATTATATAATTAGAGGTGTAGAGCACAAAAAAACGATTGGAAAAACAGATGGACATGGAAGATGGTTTGAGTGGAATATAGAGGAGGTTGATTAGGAATTTTAAAATAAAGAGGGTATTTTAGTGAATGTAATTGGCTGTTATAATTGATGATTTTTGGTGTACAAAACTGTAAATGGTGGTATAATATTTATAGAAGCTCATAAGATATTTAAAACCGTCCCATAATATAACATGGAACGGTTACAAAAGACCAACCCCATGAAGAGGGGGAGGCACAGTTTAGGAATAATCCCTCACGGCCTTGGCATAAGCATATGAGGGATTATTTTTCGTTTTTGTCGGACATAATAAATGCTATCAACATGCCGAAAGAAACCATCAGCATTAATACATCAATTATATCCATAAGCAGCACCTCCCTTCGTGGGAAGTATCCCAGAAGGAATGTGTGCCAAAACCCCTCATATGAAGCCAGTCTATTGTAAATCGCATTATAGCACAATTAAATATAAATTTCTATAATAAAGATAGATTTTTCAAACTATTCAGGAACGACCTGGTTAACCCTGATGTGCTTTTGTCTTTTCTTATGTTATTCCTTCCTGTTCGCAATATTCATCAACGATTTTGTCAATTTGGGCCGGTTCAGGATATTTTCCAGAAAAAGAAAACTTTAATTCCTTAATAAAATCTCCTTCATGGTATACATGAATTGCTCCATTTTGTTCAATAACGCTGTATTCCGGTTCAAATCGGTATCCGCTTCTTTCGATAGCTCCCATTTATAAGATAACTCCTCTCCATTTTCCATCGTTGTACTTATTATTTCGTCTTTAATGATTTACATTCATCTTTTAAAACATTTCTATGATAATTTAATTTCATTTGGTTAAATTATCGTTAGGAGGTGGAATGGATGGATAAAGAAAAAGATGATATAAAAGAAAATGTGAATGTTGAATTAGGTGGAATGGGCCTTTATGGTACAACTTCAAATAAAGAAATTGCCGGTTATAAGACTTCAGGAGATATTGAAAACGCTGGACAGCTGGATAAAGGTTTTAAAAGTCCAGAAGGTGAAGCAGGTGCACAAGCATCCGTAAAAAGTGAAAAGGATTAGGAAAAAAATAAATTTAATGAAAAGTTAAATATAATAGTTATAGATAAGCTAATTAAAGAAGCACTGTGTTGACTTTTTTAATTAGCTTTTGATTTTTAAAAGTGGATTGAAGCGTAACTTCGATGTAACTGAATATGATCCACATTGGATATGTTTTTTAGGGTATAATAAAAATAATTTTATGAATATATGAAAGGAAGGGCTTGTTCCATGTACTTGAACATAACACAAATTGCCGATTATTTATCAATGGATGAATTAAGAGTTAAGTCACTTGTTCTACAAGGTCGCATCCGTGCGGTTCATGATGGTGAGCAATATCTTATTAATAAAGAGCAATTTAACACACATTTCGATCAGGTTGAAAAGTACCGGAAAATGATTCAGGATTATTTAAATGAGCCTATTCCTGAAGACATAGATGTCAGAGATGAAGACTGAAGGCATTCCCATTGAGAATGTAAAAAAATAATAGGTTTGTACCGGGTCTGTTTCTAGACTCGGTATTTTTTATGTCTTAACATACTTTCAAACAAGTACTTAAATGATATTTAATATAAAGAATGGCGATTTAAATAAGCATTGCTAAGATCCAATATCTTATTTATAATTAATTTTAATAAGAGAATTTAGAATAATTATATATTTTTTATTAAGGTTGTTATGAGCTAGTAAAAAAGTGGTAAAATCAATGTTTAAAATCCTGTTAATCGAGGATGATAAGAGTCTATTTAACGAAATAAGTGAACGATTAACACAGTGGACCTACGATGTATATGGAATCCAGGATTTTGCTAAAGTTATACAGGAATATACAGCCATTCAACCAGATCTAGTTATTATCGATATTCAACTTCCTAAATTCGATGGTTTTCATTGGTAACATTCTTGTTATTGTTTAGCTTCAGTGCATTATTGGTTACTGTAATTTTTGGTGTCGTTCATTTCTTTATTTATCCATCTATTAATAAGGAGTTTTGAGTAGCGGCTTAGTCCAATATTTGGGGAGAGGAAGAAGTGGAATGACCAAATTAAAGTATAGTCGTGATTTTGCAAGAAAAAAGCGAGTGAAGTGGTATATCCATCTATTGATATTTGCAGTGATACAGTTTGTTTTTTATATGTTGGATGGCTATAACGGCTGGCATATCTTCAATCTAAATCCTTTAGGGGAGAAGGCTGTACAATTCCTGAGCCCATTTGTAGAATGGTTTCCAGTCTATGAAAATCTCCACTTTAACTTAGTAACTGTTGTATGGGGAATTATTTTGATCATCAATGGACTATTCTCCCTTTTCTATCCAGTTTGGTCAAGGAGGGAAAAGAAATAGGGGCTTAAACTCGAGCGGTAACCATTCCGACTCGAGTAGATACACCCGAACGAAAGCCAACCACTTAAACTCGATCATTACTCACCCGAACATGAACGGCATCTATTCACATAATATCTTTAAAGAACGGTAACAATGCTATAAACAGGCCAAATAGAAATGGTCAGTGCTAAATAAGCATCAAAGAGAATTATATTTTTTAAAGAGAAAACTCATCTTTTAGCAAAGATACAAAATGAGTCAGTATTCTTGCTGTTAATCCCCAAATGACTTTTCCATTGTATTTATAAAAAATTTCTTCCAATTGATGTGTCCGCCAATCATAATTTTCTCCCCCAATAATCAAGTCATAGGGGAAGTTTTCTTCGGGCTTCACTTCGAAATTCACTTTATATTTCTTCGGATTGGTCTGAAGGAAAAAGGAAAGAGGTACCGTAAAAGTTTCTTCGACTTCATCTTTGTTCGGAATAATTTTTGCTATCATTTCTAATCTACCGACATAGGGATAGATCATTCTGCCAAAATCAGAGACCATATAATCGAGCGGAATGATATCATATATATTTTCCATGGAAATCCCCAATTCTTCTGAAGTTTCCCGGAGAGCAGTATGTCGTGTGTTTTTATCCTCTTTATCTACCTTTCCACCTGGAAAACAAATATCTCCTGGCTGACTGCGCAAGTTCATTGACCTAACCTCAAATAGAATGTGAGTTTCTCCCCCTACCTCAACAAGTGGAAGCAGTACAGCAAATTTACGAAAGTTTTCGTGACCAAGTATGGATGGCTTTCGATTTCTCAACTTATTAATAATATTTGATGCATTCAAGGCGTCACCTCCATTAACCCATCGTATGCTTCCTATCTACCTTATATTATACAAGTCTTCTCCTCTAAAAGACCAATAATTGAAATAATTAATTAAAATGCCCTTATGTTTCTTAAACCTTTCAGAAATGTAATTATACTGTAAACTATTAGATGGCAGTTTTTCGGTATTTATGATTTACTCAACTTTCAAAAAAAAATGAACAAATAAATCGTGGGATATGAGATAAGATAGAATAATACTGCACCAGCTGACTTTTGATGAACCACCCACAATATCAAGTTCCCATAACATCTTGGTTATTGCACATTTGAAATATGATGCGCAGTAACTTAATTTCTAGAATGGAATAAGTACTAGTCCCTCCGCTGTGGAAAAAAATACTCGCTTTCCATCGAGAACGCTTCAGCCCCGACTAATAGAACGTCTATTATGACAGTGTTGTTCACGTGGATGGTCGTAAAGGTGGAACATCCCATTTGAGTTAACCGATAGGAGGCCTCTCACGACAGTAAAAATGGAAAATCTCATTTGAGTTAACCGATAGGAGGCCTCTCACGACAGTAAAAATGGAAAATCTCATTTGAGTTAACCGATAGGAGGCCTCTCACGACAGTAAAA
>Ga0079226_10001790_pt1 | contig 16522 bp, 28 predicted proteins | sample Poulit2014_FD_76345 | JGI IMG/M metagenome (GOLD analysis project Ga0079226, IMG submission 76345) | Agricultural soil microbial communities from Georgia to study Nitrogen management - Poultry litter 2014 | ecosystem: Environmental > Terrestrial > Soil > Agricultural land | place: USA: Georgia...
AGCTCATCGGGGCCTACAACATGCGCGTGGTCATGGACCCGGACACTCCGCGGGCCTCCGAGTCGGGCATCCGCACGCGCCTCAGCGAGCTGAAGAGGGCCCGCCTGGTGACACAGGACGCCGAGGACGGGCTGTCCAACTTCGGCAACGTCGCCAAGCGATGGGTCGCGGTCGACCCCGACGACCAGTCCATGCGCTACGACCCTGACGCGATGGTCTCGTACTTCGAGGACGGGGACATCGTCGGCTTCGAGGACGACAGCGCTGCAGGCACCGCCGACGACGAGAACGAGGACTGAGCGCCATGAGCACCACCCACACCGAGGACGCCGTCAGCGCCGAAGAGCACGACGAGCTCCTGCACGACCGGGCCGAAGCCTTCGTCGCCGGGATGGATCGCACCGAGCGGGTCACCTGGCTCCAGCGCCAGGGTGTCACCGATCAGCAGATCCTCGACGCCATGCTCGACCCGGAGGACCGAGACCTCGATGAGTTCACCCGCGAACAGGCCCACGCAGTGGCCTCTGCTGTCGCCAACGGTGCGCTGGGCGGGGACCAGGTTCCCCAGTGGCTGAGGTGAGGCCCTTGGCATCGAAGATCCGCGAAACCGTCATCGAGCGTTACCTCGTCACCCAGTGCCGCAAGAACGGATTCCTCTGCCTGAAGTTCACCTCGCCGGCCCGCGGCGGGGTGCCCGACCGCCTGATCATCTCACCGAGCGGCACCCCCTTCGTCGAGCTGAAGAAGCCCGGTGAGAAGCCCGACCGCAGACAGCGAGAGACCCACGCCAAGATGCGCCGCTACGGCGCGGAGATCTACGTCATCGATAGCCGCGCCGGCGTCGACGACCTCATGGAGAACCTGCGGGCGCGCGCTGCCCAGCACCCGGAAGGAGTCGCCTCATGACCACCAACCCGAACAGTGTCCCGGCGAACACCATGATCCTCGGAGGTGCAGCTCGTGGACAGAAGCGCCTGGCCTCCGCCCAGTACGAGACCAAGGACTCGGGTGTTCGCAACCACTTCGACTCAGGGATGCAGCGAGAGCCCGACACGGGCAGGCCGCGGTTCGACCTGCTGCTGCCCGAGACTGTGCCCTACGAAGAGCAGCTGCTCACTCGCTGTGCGGAGCTGATGGCTCGCGGAGCTGCGAAATATGCCAGCAGGAACTGGGAGAAGGCCAACTCGCCGGCCGAGCTCGAGCGCATGAAGTCCAGCGCCTTCCGCCACTTCATGCAGTGGATGACCGGCGAGACCGACGAGGACCACGCCGCGGCGGTCCTGTTCAACATCCTGGCCGCCGAGTCCACGGCCTACAAGATCGAGCACACCCGCCCCGTTCGTGAAGCGCGAGAAGACGAAGGAGTGGCCTGAATGGTGCGCATGACCAGGAACAACGGCAAGTCGTCGAAGACCAGCAAGTACCGAGCGCTGACCCGCAACGACCTGGTGGCCTTCGACCAGGAGGCCAAGCAGCTGATCCTCAGGGCCATCGACGCCGGCTGTGTCGGGCGCATCTCCAGCAAGGGCCACTGCATCCTGCGGGGCAGCTCCGACTCCACCGCCAGCATCCCGCGCAACATGACCTCGCCCAACCGCACGGCGCAGAATGCCCGGGCCGACGTCAAGCGGATGCTCTCAGAGCTCGAACGCAAGGAGGTCAACACCTCCGGCACCAGCAGGCCGTCACGGGCACCCGAGACCACCACCGTCTCCCAGGCTCTCGTCGACCACGGCAGCGACTTCACCCGTTGGTTCGACTCCCATCCCGACGGGTTGCCGGCCGATGCCGAGATCGAGGTCACCTTCGATGCCCGCAACGTGCCGAGCTTCACGCTCATCAGCCCGCTTCAGGAGTCTGAGCCGGAGCCCGACCAGGTCCACGACGAGCCCGCAGAAAGCCCCGCGGTGACCCGTGATCCGGTGACCTGTGATTCCGAGCCCGCCGAGCCGCAGCCCTCCGGGGTCTCCTGCCTGCTGTGCGGTCGCACCTTCGTCACGACCACGGCCCTGGGTGCACACCAGAGGTCCCATCGCGACAAGACCCAGCGGATCACCTCGATACGGGCCTTGGCCGAGGCCAACGGGGTGAGTCGGCACGTCGTGAGGCGGCGACTGATCGCCACCGGTGCCCAGACGGAGGCCGGGGACCTCGAGATCACCGCCGAGACCATCCAGAGAGCGAGGCTCACCATGCCCACAGCCCCTGTCAACACCACTGAGCAGACGCCGCCGGATGCTCCTACCGCAGACGCTGAGAACCAGCCGGCGGTCGGCGCAGTCCGCGCAGCAGCGCCAGCCGCCCAGCTCGATCCCGCCGAGGTGCTGGAGCGCGTACGCGCAGCCCTTGGGGAGGACCCGAGGGTCGCAGAGCTCACCCGGCACAACACCGAGCTCGAGAGAGCCAACGCCGAGCTGCAGCGTCAGCTGGAGGAGATACAGACACGCATGGCGCTCATCCAGGAGGCCCTCGGTGCCTGACCACCCCCCCCCACCAGGCCACGGCCACAGACAGAGAGGAGGCGACATGACCACCACCACTGCTTCACCTGCACCGGCGATGCCCCAGCCCACGTCGACTCAGCAGTATGCGATCGACTTCCTGACCACCAGACCCTCGTCGGGGATCTGGCTCGACATGGGGCTCGGCAAGACGCTCGTGACGCTGATGGCTCTGCAGCAGATCCGACCGATCGGCCACATCCTGGTCGTCGCACCGAAGAACATCGCTCGCTCCACCTGGCTCGACGAGATCGAGAAGTGGTCCATGCCGATCCGCACCCGCTCGCTCATCTACGACGAGCGGGACAGGAAGCTCTCGCGCGCCAAGCGCCTGGAGCGCTTCGAGCAGGTCTTCAGCGACCCGCCGACGATGTACTTCATCAACCAGGAGACGCTGACCCAGCCCGTCCAGACGACCAACGTGCTCACCCCGGTGAATGCGCCGGCCAGCGCAGGGTCACCCTCGCTCTCGGCGGGGGCCGGCGAGCTGCTGGACCTGATCCGTGCGAACCAGCCGATCACCCAGGAGGAGGCGATCGAGCGCTACCGCGACCAGGTCGCGCTGCGCACCGGTGACAAGCCGCCGTCGAAGAAGAGCTCCACAGCGGCCGTCCAGGAACTGCTGAAGACCCAGCACGTCGTGCGCGAGAGCATCGAGTGCCGCCACTGCGGGGGAGAGGGCTGCAGGCAGTGCAAGTTCGGCCTGGTCGACCAGATGCCGATCCAGAGGATCGACGGCAAGGACACGATCATCTGGCCCTTCAGGACCGTGATCATCGACGAGTCCCAGGGCTTCAAGTCCCACTCCTCGAGCCGCTTCAAGGCCCTGAAGACGGTGCGCCCGGCGATCGACCGGCTCATCGAGCTGACCGGCACCCCGGCCCCGAACGGTCTGATGGACCTGTGGAGCCAGATCTACCTGCTCGACGGCGGCCAGGCGCTGGGTGAGAACATCACCGCCTACCGTGACCGCTGGTTCGTCCCTGAGTACGTCCGGGGTACGAACACGCCGGCGCGGTGGCACCCGTTGCCGGGTGCCGAGGAGGAGATCCACCAGGCGATCTCGCACCTGGTCATCAGTGCGAAGAACACCGATCTCGGTCGCACCGAACCAGTGGTCAACGACGTCAACGTCACGCTGCCGGCTGACCTCATGGAGGCCTACAAGGACTTCAAGCGCGAGCTGGTGCTCGACGTCGTCAGGCCCTACCAGGACGAGAACGGCAAGCTCACGCAGTCGGTCCAGTCGATCGTGGCCGAGAACAACGCCGTGCTCACGAGCAAGCTCATGCAGTTCGCCTCCGGCACGCTTTACACCGCCGACCCCGACGACCCGTCGACCAAGGGTGACTACACCGTCATCCACGACGAGAAGATCCAGATGGCGGAGTACCTCATCCGCAACAACAACAACTCCCCGGTGCTGCTGACCTATCACTTCCGCTCCGACAAGGAGCAGCTGCTGAAGAAGCTGACCGCGGCGGGCATCGATGCCCAGGAGTTCGACGGTTCCCGCGAGATGGTCCGTCGCTGGAACGCCGGTGGGGTCCAGGTGATGCTGGTCCACCCGGCTAGCGCCGGGCACGGGTTGAACCTGCAGCACGGTGGTCACACCCTGCTGTGGTACACCCTCCCGTTCTCGCTCGAGCACTACCTGCAGACGAACAAGCGTCTGGACCGTCCCGGTCAGACGCAGACCGTGACCATCCACCGTCTGCTGACCAAGGGCACCCACGACATGCGGATGCCCTCGGTGCTCGGGACCAAGAAGGCCACTCAGGACCGCGTCATCGACGCGGTCGACATGGAGCAGGCCCTCATCGCCGAGGTCGAGGCGGAGATCGCCCAGGACATCGAGGACCTCAACGACATGTGGCTCGCCGGTCGCCTCTGACCGAACACCACCACACGGGCGGTCCGGCTGCACCTCAGCTGCGGCCGGGCCACCCTTCCCCCTCCGTCATTTCCAGACCACGAAGGTTCGATCCATGCGAAACCCCGAGCACCAGAGCTTCCCCGACGGGACGCGCGTGCGCTTCACCGACCGTGCCAAGCAGGCCATGCGCCCGGTCTCGGTGCTGGACACGCCTCTGGGCACTCCTGCACTGGGCGCAGACGTCCTCTACACCATCGACAACACCGACGACTCCTTCCACGACGTCGTCCTGCGCGAGACGGGGGAGCGCTACGGCGTCGCCTGGCTGACCCGCGCGAAGCTCCTGCCCTACGACCCCGCCAGGCCCGACGTCACCCGCGAGGGGATCACCGTCCAGGAGGGCCAGGTCTGGGCCGACCTCGACAAGCGCATGGCCGGACGGAAGGTCACGGTCACCCTCGTCGAGTCCGGCGGCAGGGTCGTCGTCCGCGACTCCATGGGCCGCATGACCAGACTGAGCGTCCGCCGGATGCACAACCATTCCACCGGATTTCGGCTCGTCTGCGCACCTGCGAAGCGCTGAAGCACGACCACGACCAGAAGGAGACCCCATGACTGAGAGAGCCCGCACCTACCGCCACCCCATGCAGCAGTCCGTCGCCGTCTTCCACCGCGCCTTCGGCATGCCCGACCTCATCGACTCCTCGCAGGCCCTGCCGGCCGACAGGGTGGAGCTGCGCCTGGCTCTCATCCAGGAAGAGGGTGTGACCGAGCTGAACAAGGCGATCCGCGACGTCCGGACCGGGCACGCGAGTGAGCCGGTGGAGATCATCGACGCACTCATCGACACCATCTACGTCGCCCTCGGGGCGATCGTCGAGATGGGTCAGCGAGTGCAGATCCTGCCTCGCACTGCTCGGTTCCCCCGGCACACGACCCCACTGCTCGACAACGCCAAGGACGCTGCCGCGCAGATCAGCAGGTCGCTGTCGATGCTCGAGCGCCCCGATGTGATCAGCCACGCCGAGAGGAGCACCATCTGCTTCTCGCAGATCGCCAAGGAAGCTTTCGACGCGCTGGTCGACGCGGGGCTCGATCCGCAGCCGTTCTTCGACGAGGTCCAGCGTTCGAACATGTCCAAGCTCGGCGAGGACGGCAGGCCCATCCACTCCCGCGGGGTCGAGATCGACGGCTACCCGGTGGGCAAGGTCCTCAAGGGACCGAACTACTCGCCGCCTGATCTGGCGCGGATCTACCGCGAGCTCTCGCCTGAGATCACCCAGCACGTCGACACGAGCCTGGCCCAGGCTCGCGCGATCAGCCAGGTGGGTGGCCACCTGGCCAAGGCCAGGGTGCGCTTCGAGACCGCCCGCCGTGAGGTCGATCGCGCTGAGCAGGAGGCGATCTACCGCCTGCACGCCGCCGGCGTCGACAAGTACCAGATGGCTCGCGAGCTGCAGATCGAAGTGCTCACCATCGACGACACGCTCCTGCGTCTGGACCACAAGATCTTCCAGCGCTGGACCGCTGACCGGTAGCCCAGCGCACCCACTACATCAACGCCCACAGGGGCGTCTCGACCACCGAGGCACCCCTCACGGACGGCTCGATCGCACATCACCACGTGATCGAGCCGTCCGCCACACCCAAAAGGACAGGTGCCATGGTCGACATCATCATCATCAAGCCGGTGGCCGAGGACGACTTCTACCTCGTCTACAACACCACCAGCGACATGCCTACCTGCTGGGGCACCCGGGTCGATCTCATGCACCGGGTCCCGTGGGTGACGAACCAGAACCTGGTCCTGGCCGATGAGCTGGGCACCTCCGACACCTACAACCTCGACCGCAGAGGGTGGGCCGCCCCCAGGCTGTGGATCGGGAACGGGCTGGACGACTCGGTCGGATCCCACTTCGTCCGCCGCGACGATCTGCGTGCGCTCTGCCGGTCCTGGAACCCCCGGACACAGCAGTTCACCTGGATCCCACGCACCCCCGCCACGACCTGCACCGACCACGAGATCGCACCACCTGACCAGACAGAAAGCAGGACCACCATGTCTCGCAGACACCTGACCGTGAAGGTCTCCGACATCCCCGGCATCATCGACGACCCCCAGCGTGGCGTGGTCAGCCTCGTCGGCGACCACGGCGGCCTCTCGCTCATCACCGGTGACACCCACGCATCCGGTCTCGTGATGGGCACCCTGGCCATCGAGACCGAGCACGGCACGGTCTACCTCGGCCCCGACTTCGAGGCCGTCATCAGCGAGGACGACGGCCGGACCCTGGAGCAGCGCTCCGAGGGCGGGATCTACGCCGTGGCGGACATGCTCATGTGCCACCTGTCCGAGCGCTACAGCTGGTACGCCACCAGCGACGACCGCGCCCAGGCCCTCAAGGAGCTCACCGACCGGGTGGCCGGAGACCTGGACGACCTGCTGGCCGATCACCCGGCCGAGAAGAAGGAGCGCTGAACCGTGCCCCAGACGTTCAAGGCCAAGTACCGCGGCAGCTGTGCATCGGCCGTTTGCGACCGAGCCGTCGAGAAGGGTGACCAGGTCATCTTCGTCGACCAGGAGCTCTTCCACGACGAGTGCGCTCTCGACAGTGCCGCACCCGCACCCATCCAGAGGGCCGTCTGCCCCGAATGCTTCACCGAGGTCTCGGTGTCCGGGGCCTGCTCCTGCTGAGGGCGTACAGGCACGACCGCACTCCGGACACCGACCAGCCCGAATGCTGACGGCGCTCGTCCACCACTGAACCGCCGACCTCACCCAGGAGAACCCGCCATGACCGCAGAACACCCCGACCCCGAAGCAGGATCCGACGGACCTGCGGACCTGAAGGCCCTCGCCGAGAAGATGGTGGCGAACTGGCCACCACTCAGCGATGCCCGCAAGCGCCAGCTGTTCAGCCTGCTCTACGGGCACGAGCCGGTCCTGCAGACCCCTGAGCAGCTGCGTGCTGCCTTCCCTCGCACCGACGAGGAGATGACCTCCGCTGCTGACCAGGTGGTCACCGTCCGTGCCCACGATGACGGAAACACTGAGCCCGCCACACCGACCCGTCGGCACCTCTATCGCGGGCACTGGATGCAGACCTTCACCGGTCGCCAGTTCTTCCCGATGAACCCCAGGCCCGAGGAGGTCCACGCCGCCGACATCGCTCACGCGCTGTCGATGCAGTGTCGCTACAACGGCCACGTGCGTCGTTTCTACTCGGTGGCCGAGCACTGCGTGCACCTGTCCTACGCCGTCGGCGAGGACAACGCCCTGTGGGCGCTGCTGCACGATGCGACAGAGGCCTACGTCGGCGACATGGTCGCACCGCTGAAGCGGCACATGAGCACCTACCGCGAGACCGAGGACCGGGTGTCGGCGGCGATCGCCGAGCGATTCGGCCTCGACCCCGAGATGCCCCAGGAGGTCCGCACCGCGGACCGGCGGATCCTGCTAGACGAGCGCGCCGCGCTCATGACGCCGGCCCCCGCCGACTGGGGACTCGACCAGCTCGAGCCCCTGGGCGTCCAGATCATGGCGTGGCCCCCGCACGAGGCCCGCCGGCACTACCTCAACCGCCTGCATGAGCTCATCGAGAGGAGCACCCCGTGATGCGAGGATTCGACACCGCCCAGCGATCCTACGAGCGCATGCTCGCCGCCGGCCCGCCCGAGCCCGCTTCGTTCACCGTCGACTTCGATGCCGAGGTGTTCGCCGAGGGACCCTTCGCCAGCCCCGCCGAGGTCGAGACCTGGCTACGTGAGCAGCTCGGACCCGCGGCCACGATCCGCCGGGTCGAGGACGAGGAGACGGCGCGCTTCACCGTCAACGACGAGCTCGAGGACGTCACCGATGAGGACGACGCCAGGGACGCGCTCGACGCCCTGATCACCGGAGGTCCGCACGAGATGGCCCTCGATGGAGTCGAGATACACATCCCCGAGCTCGACGAGCCGGACTGGGACGCCATCGACAAGGACCGCCGACTCGAGGCCGAGCTCGACTTCGACTGATACGACCCCGACCAAGGAGTGCTGATGACCCGCCGTCTCGTCGCTGCCGCGCTGACTCTGACCTTCTTCACCTTCACCCTCGCCAGCTGTGACGACGGTGAGGTCCAGGCTCCTGGGCCGCGTGGCGGCACCCCTACCCCGACCGTCAGCGCCGCTGAGCGCTGAGCACACACCCCGCCCTGACAAGGAGCGCACCCATCATGTCCAACCCCATCATCCTCGGTGCCGAGTCCGTGCGCGCCGAGCTCGACGAAGCACCCGACGCCCACGATCTGACCAAGGCCCAGGCCGAGCGCATCGCTGCCCTGTCCGACGAAGAGATCGACCGGGCCGTCCACGCCGCGACGGATGACGTCTTCTGGGAGATCTACGACTGCGTCCGCCGCGACGCGATCGCCGAGCTGGCCCGTGTCCCGCTCATCTGTGTGATCTTCATACAGAGCCAGGAGTACGAGGACGCCGTCGACGCCGCGAACGCCCGCGGCGGCTCCACCGAGGCCGTGGTCAAGCACCTGGCCCAGTGGGACTTCGGTGAGGAGACCGACGGCGCTGCCAGCGTCAACGGCTACACCGACCTCTCCGAGCTCGAGAGCCTGCCGCACCAGCTGCACGAGGTCGATCACGGCGGGCTGCACTACTGGTTGCAGCTCGACCACCACCTCGGCATCTACGGCCTCTACCGCCGCCCGCTGTCGGCCACCGGTTGAGACCGGCAAGCACCTGACCATCCAGTTCACGAAGGAAGCACACCGCCCATGACCCCTGCCACGATGAGGGACATCCCCAAGACCGCCCACAAGACCCCGACGATCAAGGTCTACGGACCAGGGCTCTGCCCGAACTGCAAGAAGGCCACCGACCTCTTCGACCGGGCGGGTATCGCCTACGAGAAGATCAACATCGAGACCGACGAGAAGGCCTACAAGTACGTCACCGAGACCCTCGACTACCACGAGGCCCCGGTCATCGTCGTCACCTTCGCCGCCGAGGACCAGAGTCGCGTCGTCCACTGGAGCAAGCACCGCATGGACATGCTCATGGCGCTCAAGCGGCTGTTCTCCGGCGGCATCGGCCAGGCCGGAGGTCAGCAGTGACCCGGGAGCGCAGCGACCAGGAACCCAGCTGCGGACAACCCGTCGCGACGCTCCAGCTCGATGACCCGCAGGCAACCATGATCCTCGGGCTGCTCTACGAGAAGCGCGGAGAGACCGAGCGCTACCTGCGCAGCTACCCCGACTACGACGAACCCAAGCCGACCGACTCCTGCTGCGAGTTCCATCTCGTGCGCTTCGAGGAGAGCCTGCGCGAGCGCGGGGTCCTGCACCAGCGCCTGGCACGTGTGCAGGGTCTGATCGAGACGGTCGAGGCGCTCACCTTCTCCGAGGAGCCGAGCACCTCCGTGCGGCCCGACCGTGTCGAGCTGGTCTACCGCGCTGCGGGTGGTGAGCTGATCCACCAGAACGTCACCGAGCTCACCGACGCGGGCACCGCGATCAACCCGGAGACCGGAGACGACCTCGAGATCATCGCGGTCACCGTCGGGCACCCGAACGACAGGGCGCATCCCTGAAGGAGCACACACCCATGGCCAACCTGATCGAATCCGTCAACCATGTCGTGGTGATCACCGGGGCGGGCTTCTCCGCACCGTCGGGGCTGCCGGTCTACCGTGACGGCAGCGCCGGCTGGCTCGACGCCGAGACCGAGAAGCTCTCGCACGCCTCCTGCTACGGCAACCATCTCGAGCAGCTGTGGCCGCACTGGCACAGCCTCGCCCGGGCCGCGTTGGATGCTGAGCCGAACCCGGCGCATCGGGCTCTGGCCCGCTGGGAGAAGCTGCTGGCAGCCCGCGACGAGCCCGGTTCGCTGACCATCGTGACCCAGAATGTCGACGGTCTGCACCAGCGCGCCGGCAGCACGAAGGTGATCGAGGCCCACGGCTCGATCCTCAAGGCCCGCGAGCTGCCCAGGAACAGCATGCTCTTCGACTACGAGCCAGAGCTCGGGGGAGGACCGCCCAGGTCGCCTACCGGCAGCTTGCGCACCAGGCCCGACATCGTGCTGTTCGGCGAGCACCCCTGGGGCATGAAGCGTGCTTCGAAGATCGTCCAGCGAGCCGATCTGGTGCTCTTCGCGGGCACCTCCGGCCGGGTCTGGCCGGTGGCGGGTCTGCTGAACATCGCCAATGACTCCCGCTCTCGCACCATGCTTCTCAACGAGCAGGAGTGGGATGCGGGGCACTTCGACGTCGTCGTGATCGACGACGTGCAAGCGCTCGACGTTCTGGTGCCGTACCCGTGAGCTGGTAGCGGCACGTGGGTGGGGCCGGCAGAGCCGGCCCGGGTGTCGTGGTGACACGACAGCACAGGCCGGGTCCTTCGGGGTGCCGGCCTGTGCTTGAAAGCCACGACGAGGGAGTCACCATGAGCCGCAGTGACAAGGACAAGGCCGGTGGGCACCCCTACCGACCCAAGAGCCGGCTGGCCTGCGGGTGTTGCGTAACGATCATGCGCACCCTCTACTCCGAACAGCGGGCCACCCGTGATCGCGCCGCGATGGAGTTCGAGGCCCTCGCCGAGAGCGATGAGCAGATGCTGGACCGTGACCAGCACGGTCACCAGTTCTTCGCCGGCCGCTGCCTGCGCTGCGATCTGCGCTGGCTCGACCAGGGTCTGCCCGGTGTCGACCCTTGCCCGATCCCGGCCGAAGACGACCCCGTCTTCTACACCACCTCGACCGAGGGCATCGCGACCCTCTCCCACCCGATCATCTGAGGAGATCACCTGTGTCCCAGACCAGCGACGCACCCGTCATCGACCGACCCGACACCAACACCGATGTCGATGCTGTGTTCTCGGAGCTCACCGGCTTCGAGGAGAAGCTCGACGACGGCTCTGACAAGGACCGCTTCAGCCACTACGCCTCCAAAGAGGACATCGTCCGTGCCGCGGTCGAGGGTGTGGAGATCACCGCTCTGTGCGGCAAGAAGTGGCGTCCCCAGCGCAACCCGGAGAAGTACCCCGTCTGCCCCATGTGCAAGGAGGCCTACAAGAACCTCCAGCCCGGTGACGACGAGAGCTGATCTCGCCGCGACACCGACCACTCAGCAGCACCCGCCCCTGATGAGGGAGCGGGTGCTGCTCGTCTCATGAAGGACCCGACCCGCCATGCGAACCACCCTGCGACACCTCCTGAAGGCCACCCTGATCACCGCGATGTATACATTCCTCGGGCTCGGTGTTCTGGTCATCGGCACCTCGATCGCCCAAATGCTCGGTGAGCAGCCCGCGACCCGGGCCGACATCGCCCTGACGATCACCGGGGGACTGATGATGCTCATCGCCGCCCACGCCCTGGCGAAGATCATGCGGACGCTCTTCTTCCCGGCCATCACGACCGAGTACGCCCTTCAGGCGACTCAGGCGACGGCAGTCATGAAAGCCACGAGAACGTCCGAAGAGATCCGGCAGGATAGAGCTCGTCGTGCGGATAGAGCTCGTCGTGCACGGCACGAGGCCGGACACGTCCTCGTCGCCCATGTGCTGGGTCACGATGTGCTCAGCGCATCAATCACCGAATGGAGCACCTCCGGCGGCCGTGTGTCATGGGTCCACCATGACAGCACCCCGGCCTCCGAGGATCACGTCGCCGTCTGCTACGGCGGTCCTCTGGCCGAGGACACCGGAACACCCGGCCAGGCGTCCTGCTCGCCCACGGACGACTACCTGATGATCGAGCGCATCGCGCTGGCGGCGAGCGTCATCGACCCGCAGGGTCGCATGCCCAACCAGATCATCGAGGCCGGCGTCCAGAAGGCCCGTCGGATCATCACCGAGCACCCGCTGGCGCTCCGGGACGTCGCTGAGGCTCTTGTCGAATCCGACGACCTCGACGAGAGCCAGCTGCTCGAGATCCTGCATCGCCGTCACGCGCCATCGACCCCATCACCTACACCTTCTGGAGAACACGATCGCCATGACCGAACCTGACCACACCCCCGTGCAGGCCATTGCAGTCGTGCCCGGGTCCCACCAGGAGACGATCACCGCTGTCGCCCTGGCATCGGCTATGGCCGTGCTGCAGTCCGACACCAACCAGGAGCCGTGGACCACCTGGCTCGCCGGTTCGTTCACCAAGACGGTCCGCACGATCAAGCGACCCGCACAGCAGGAGAAGATCCAGCAGGACCCGGCCGTGGTCTCCAGCATCACCATCGGTGGGGCAACCGCCTACGCCTACGCCCCGATGAGCTACGAAGCCTTCCCAAGTCACCTGCGCAGGCTGCGGGTGTCGGGTCTGGATGTCCGCAGCACCAGTGCGCCGCTACCAAGGCCCCGCAACGCCCAGATCCCCGTGCTCGCGACCCCGGTCGTCATCATCGAGACCAACAGCGAGGTCGAGATGACCACCGGCAAGCTCAGTGCCCAAGTGGCCCATGCCCTGGTGGCCTGGGTGCGCAGAGCGCCCCAGAGGAACCTCGAGGCATGGACCACCGACCCGCGAGTGGCCCTGGTGACCACCAACTTCTCCGACCGCAATCTGGATCGACCCGAGAGCATCACGATCCGCGACAACGGTCTGACCGAGATCGATCCGCACACCCCGACCGTCCACATCGCCCGGGTCTAGCTCACCGGGCCGTCTACGAACCACAGAACATGCCGCGGGGCGAGAACCAGCGGAAGGAGGCCCGCGATGGGCAAGCACAAACACCAAAAGAAGTCCCGCGCGTCTGTCGCGGACTTCACCCCGACGTCGAACCCCGAGCAGGCGCACTGGATGCGCGAGCTCGGCAAGTCCAGTGCTGCCCAGAAGCACACCCCGAAACCCCGGAAGGGCACCCGCCGGCAGCGAGAGCGCCAGGCGATCCGCGACCAGGAGAGAAACCGGAGAAACCCATGACCGACACCGCTCAGCGTCACACCATCACCCCCGACGACCCCGCCTGGCCCACCCAGCTCGGTGACCTCGATGAGGCCCCCGAGCGACTGCACGTCCTGGGTGACAACCCCGACCTGCTGAGCATGTCCGGACTGGTCACGGTGACCGGTTCCCGTGCTTCGACCGCGTACGGCAACGCCGTCGCCCAGGACCTCGGCATCCAGCTCAGCTCCGGCAGTCGCCTCCTCGTCACCGGCGGTGCCTACGGCATCGACACCGAGGTTCTCCGCGGGGCGCTGTCCTCCCAAGGCGTCCCGCCGATCGTCATCCTCAGCTCGGGACTGGACGTGCTCTACCCGACTGGCAACAGAGACCTACTGAACGCCGTCGTCGCCGCTGGCGGCCTCCTGGTCAGCGAGTACGAGGACGGCACCCGACCCAGTCGCACGAACTTCCTGCGACGCGGCCAGCTCCTGGCGGCCCTGTCCGAGCAGACCGTCATCATCGAGGCCTCCCCGCGCTCGAGCACGCTCGACGTCGCCCGCCGTGCAAAGGAGCTGGGCCGTGACGTGGCTGCGGTTCCCGGGCCGGTCACGTCCGTGGCATCTGCGGGGACCAACACGATGATCGCCCGTGGTGACGCCCGTCTGATCGCCGGTGCCGACGATCTCATCGGGGCTCGGTCATGACCGCCACGGCCGAACCCGACACCTGCTTCTTCTGCGGCAGCACCGAGCCGGGGCACCGTCACTACACGATCCTGTGCTACGAGAACGGCACCTGCATCGGCCGGCTCGGCTCCGGCGGGTACATCGTCAACCGCAAGATCCGTGCGCTGATGTTCGGCAAGGAGCGCGCCGAGCGGATCGCTGCCGAGATCGACGCCGAGGGCGTCTTCACCACCAAGGTCAAGCCCTTCTAAGACCCGCCGGGCCACCACCGACCACGAACCATCGGGAGAACCATGAGCACCCACATCGACGGTCTGCACACCGACAGCACCACCGTCACGAAGATCACCAGCGACGAGCTCGCCGAGCACTACAACGAGATCGAGGACCTCGGCGACGAGTCCGTCCTGGCCCTCGAGGCCCCCGGCAACTGCCACCTGGTCGTCGTCGAGGGCGACCTGGTGAAGTTCGCCCGCGACGTGTGGAAGGCCGCCTTCGGCAAGGACCGAGAGGAGCCCGAAGAGCGCATCAGGTTCACCTGCAAGGACTGCGACTCCGGTGAGATGACACAGGAGGCCGCCTTCTGGCACGCCAGCCACGAGGGCCACGTCACCGCAAGCATCGCCGATGATGCGCACGCCTGCGACGAGTGCGACGAGCCGGCCACGAAGTTCTGGCCGAAGCTCACCCCGCCCGTGCAGCTGTGCGATTCCTGCCACCACCACGCCACTCGATCCGGATGGGAGCCCGGCGCATGAACCTCAAGACCCCTCACCAGATCGCCCGCAAGGCCATCACGGACCTCGTCCCTCCTACGGCTCAGAAGATCGCCGGCCACACCGCCGTCTCCGCCGCGGTCGCGGCGATCCACGCTGATCGTGAGCAGCTGCGCACCTCCGGCATGCTATCGCGCTTCGTCGAGGCCTACGAGGCCTACGACGGCGACGACGTCGACCAGTTCATCCACGACTGGTCGGGTTACTTCGCCGGCGAGGACGAGGCCTGCGTGTTCACCACGACCGACGCCCGGGGCACCGAGATCAAGATCGACCTGTCCGACCACGAGCACGCTCACCTGTTCGACTGAGAGGAAGACCCATGTCCACCACACGTGCCGAAAGCAGCCCTGCACGAGTCACCCTCGAAGAGATCCAGCAGCGGCGTCGCAAGCGACGCATCCACCAGATCCTCGGTGTCGTCGCTCTCGTCCCGACGACGATCGCCGCCTGGATCGCCGTGATCCTGATCGCGCTCAACGACCCTGTGCACATCGCCGAGAGCATCGGAATGATCGAGACTCCGGATCCCGCTGCCCCCTTCGTCGAACCGAACTCGTTCGAGATCGAGTTTCTCCTCCTCACGATGCCCCTGATGCTGGTGTCCATCCTCACCGTGGGAACCACCGTGTTCACCGTGAACGCCATAGCTCAGCACGAGCGTCACGATGTCACGGCCCTCATCCTCTCCATGGTCGTCGTGATCCTCGCCGGATGCAGTCTCATGGTCGTGGCGAGCTCGCAGAGGACGACCACCGAGGACTACCTCATCGAGTGGTCGCAGGATCGCTACGGCGTGGACCTATCGACGTTCCCTCCAGATGAGCTCAGAGAGCTGCACCAAGGAGGCAGTGGTGTGAACACCATCATCGACCTCGAGACCGGACAGAGCATCTCGAGCTACACGAACAGCCAGGGCATGATCCTGATCGACGAGTCCGAGGCCAGCGACGCGCCCCACGAGCTGCCGGTCATCACCTACTGACCCCGAGCACGCTCACCTGCTCAACTGAGAGGAGAACCGTATGTCCACCGAGATCCCCGAGGACTTCTGGCCCCAGATCGATCACCAGCTCGAACGCATCGCCACCGAGAAGCCCGACACCTTCGAGGCTGTGCGCGACCTCCTGCTGGATCTGAACTACGACCAGATCGTCGTCGAGGTCCACCGCAACGGACCCAGGCCCTTCGATCTGGACTCGGCATTCTTCGCCGGCAGCGGGGGAGACGCCACGCTCCTGGATGCCCTCGAGCGTGCAGGCTGGCAGACAGTCGCCTTCGCGGCCAGCTACCACTACGCCATGACCCACCCGGTCACGGGGGAGACGCTCACCTACATCGAGGGCGACGTGCTGCGTGGTGACCACCTCAGCAGTCGCTGAGGCTCGGCGTCGGGCGGCAGAGCCGCCCCGGATGTCGGTGCGACAGTGCCGGGGAGCCCTGGGGACCTGTGTTCCCCAGGGCTCCTTCCTTACCTGCGAAGGAGACCCCCCCCATGGCTGATCAGGCCAGCACCTCGGGCATGTACACCATCTCACCGAGCGTCGTCGACCCCGGCGGCAGCGTCTTCATCACCGGCCCGGGTGCCCAACATTGGACCATCCACCGTGAGGACGCCGACCCCGAGCATCGCTTCGTCCAGTACCGACTGGCCGCCGGCTGGTTCGGGAACCTGCCCGCTGAGGAGAACCGATGATCGAGGACGAAGGACAGGTCGACCACGATCTCGGGAACCCTGTCACGACGGTCTGCCCCGAGTGCGGCCGCCTGTGTCTGCAGCATCCCTGCCCGCCCGGTCAG
>Ga0079226_10001791_pt1 | contig 16520 bp, 14 predicted proteins | sample Poulit2014_FD_76345 | JGI IMG/M metagenome (GOLD analysis project Ga0079226, IMG submission 76345) | Agricultural soil microbial communities from Georgia to study Nitrogen management - Poultry litter 2014 | ecosystem: Environmental > Terrestrial > Soil > Agricultural land | place: USA: Georgia...
CATAAACATGTGCCATTAATGGAATATAACCCACATGAAGCGGTCAAGAACAATATTATCGGTACGAAAAACGTGGCCGAAGCGGCAGATACATACGGAACAAGTGCGTTCGTACTCGTATCATCCGACAAAGCCGTCAATCCAACAAACGTCATGGGCGCAACAAAACGAGTTGCAGAAATGGTCGTCCAGCATCTAGCAAAAATGAGCAAGACCAAATTCGTCGCCGTCCGATTCGGCAACGTCCTCGGCAGCCGAGGCAGTGTCATCCCGTTATTCAAGAAACAAATTGCAAAAGGCGGCCCAGTAACAGTGACACATCCTGAGATGACAAGATACTTCATGACGATCCCAGAAGCATCACGACTCGTCATCCAGGCGGGGACACTTGCTCATGGTGGAGAAATTTTTGTCTTAGACATGGGTGAACCTGTTAAGATTGTTGATTTGGCTAAGAACCTTATTAATCTATCAGGGTATACTATTGAAGAGATTGGTATTGAATATTCAGGTATTCGGCCTGGGGAGAAGATGTATGAAGAACTACTTAATGAAGATGAAGTCCATCCAGATGAAGTTTATGAAAAGATTTATGTTGGACGTACCGTTGACGTAGATTTTGAAATGGTGAATGGATTGATTGAACAGTTTGATAGATATGATACAGAGGAAATGAAGGACGCTTTGATGAAGATTGTTTATATGGAAGAACAGTTGATGGTGCTGAAGGGGAGTTAGAGTTAACATATTAAAATTTACTTTAAAGTTAGGGGAATATAGTAATTATGGTTGAATTCAATAGATTGATACAAAAAGAAGAGAAAGTCTCAGTAATTGGTTTGGGTTATGTTGGTTTTCCTCTATTAATTGAGTTTGCAGAGAAATATGATGTTATTGGTTTTGATATTAATAAAGAAAAAATACAGAGCTATAAAGATGGTATAGATGTAACAAGTGAAATAGGGAACGAGCGGACCAAGGCAACTCAAGCTGAATTCACTTCAAATGAAATAGACTTACGTCAATGTAAATTTCATATTGTTGCAGTTCCTACACCGATTAACCTAGATAAAACGCCTAACTTAACTCCAATAATGGAAGCATCTAAAACAGTTGCACGTAATTTAACTAAAGGATCAATTATTGTTTTTGAGTCAACAGTTTATCCAGGAACTACTGAAGAGATTTGTATACCAGTAATTGAAGAGTATTCAGGGCTCACTTTTGGAGTTGATTTTGAAGTGGGATATTCACCCGAAAGAATTAATCCAGGAGATAGAGTGAATACATTAACAAAAATTGTAAAAGTTGTCTCAGGTTCAACTCAAAAAGCATTAGATACTATTTATAAAGTATATGATGAAATAATCGAAGCTGGTGTACATAAAGCACCAACTATTAAAGTAGCGGAAGCCTCGAAGGTGATCGAAAATGCTCAGCGTGATATTAATATTGCATTTATGAATGAACTTTCGATGGTGTTTGATAAAATGGAAATTAATACAAATGACGTATTAGAGGCAGCGAAAACAAAGTGGAATTTCTTGGACTTTAAACCAGGTTTAGTTGGTGGACATTGCATAGGTGTAGACCCGTATTACTTTACTTATAAAGCCGAGCAATTAGGATACCACTCTCAGATCATTTTAGCTGGAAGAAAAATTAATGACGAGATGGGTAAATATGCTGCAACAAATATTATAAAGCAAATTATTCTCTCAGGACAACCGGTAAAAGGTTCTAAAGTAGCGATACTTGGTATTACGTTTAAAGAAGATGTTAGTGATGTTCGAAATACAAGAGTAATTGATATTATTGATGAGCTTAAGGATTATGGAGTTAATGTGCTCGTTTTTGACCCTGTAGCAGACAAACAAGAAGTTGAGAAAGAATATGGTATTGAGCTAATTGATAAAGAACAATTAAAAGAACTTAGTGCGGTAGTTTTAGCAGTTCCCCATAAAGAATTTGAAAATTATTCATTTGAAGAGCTTAATGCCTTATATAAAAAGGAAAAAGTTATGATTGATATTAAGGGGAAATTAAGTAAAAAAGAATTTGAAACTAATAATTATCTATACTGGAGTTTTTAATCAAGTGGTCTATAAAGGTGTTGAAATAGAAAGATGAATATTTTGTTTTTAACAATCGGAAGAGTAGAAGACTTAGATAGTCATGGGATATACACAGATTTACTAAGAGAATTTAGAAATAATGGTCATAATGTATATGTAGTAAGTCCAAGGGAAAAAAGATTAAAGAAAGAAACTGAGTTCATAAGTTTAAATGGGGCTCATTTTCTTCGAGTCAAAATAGGTAATATAACAAAAACGAATGTTATTGAAAAAGGTATTTCTACTTTGAAGATTGAAAGTTTATTTCTTGCTGCTATTAAAGAATATTTAAATGACGTTAAATTTGATTTGGTGATTTATTCAACACCTCCCATTACTTTTGAAAAAGTTATTAGATATATAAAAATTAAGGATCATGCTAAATCTTATTTACTACTCAAAGATATTTTTCCACAAAATGCTTTAGATATAAAAGTGTTAAGTAAAGCAAATCCAATTTATTGGCATTTTAGGTACAAGGAGAAAAAATTATACAAAGTATCCGATTATATTGGATGTATGTCTCAGGCAAATGTAGATTATATTTTACGAGAAAATCCTACAATACCTCAGGGAAATGTGGAGATATGCCCGAATAGCATTCAACCACTAGAAGTGGAAAAAAATAAAGAAAGAGTTGTAAGTATAAGAAAGAAATACAATATACCTCTCAACAAAACCACTTTTGTATATGGCGGCAATCTTGGAAGACCCCAAGGGGTAGACTTCTTAATGAAATGTTTGAAAGAAAATGAATTTAATAATGAAGTTTACTTTGTGATTGTTGGCTCAGGAACAGAATTCAAAAAACTTGAGGTTTTTTTTGAGAAGGAGCAATTATCTAATGCTCAGCTGCTTTCACAGCTACCAAAAAATGAATATGAAACTTTAGCAAATTCATGCGATGTAGGATTAATCTTTCTTGATTGGCGCTTTACAATACCCAATTTTCCTTCAAGGATTTTGTCATATATGAAAGCATCTATGCCTGTTCTGGCAGCGACTGACATAAATACTGATGTAGGTCAAGTTATAGAACAGGGTGGGTTTGGATATTGGTGTGAAAGTAAGAATGTTTCACAATTTAATGAATTAGTTAATAAATTATGCGATGAAAACTTGAGATTTGAAATGGGTAGAAATGCAAGGAAATACTTGGAAGAAAATTATACTGCTAAGCATTCTTATGAAATAATAATGAATCATTTTAGATAATAGAAAGAGGTTACTTCATGTTTAAAGATAAAACTCTACTTATAACTGGTGGTACAGGTTCTTTCGGTAACGCTGTGATGGAACGATTCCTTGATACAAATATAAAAGAAATTCGCATATTTTCCAGAGATGAAAAAAAACAAGATGACATGCGTAAACAATATAAAAGTGACAAACTTAAATTTTATATAGGTGATGTTCGGGATTTATCTAGTGTGAAAAATGCTATGTATGGGGTAGATTACATTTTCCATGCTGCTGCATTAAAACAAGTCCCTTCATGCGAATTCTTTCCGATGGAAGCCGTCAAGACAAATGTTGAAGGAACGGATAATGTACTAACAGCATCCATTGAATGTGGAGTGGAGAAAGTAATCTGTCTTTCAACCGATAAGGCAGCCTATCCAATTAATGCAATGGGAATTTCTAAGGCAATGATGGAGAAAGTGTTTGTTGCTAAATCAAAAACAATCGATCCTTCCCGCACATTAATATGTGGAACTCGGTATGGAAATGTTATGGCCTCTAGAGGTTCTGTCATTCCATTATTTATTAATCAAATTAAAAATGGTCAGCCTGTTACAGTGACTGACCCTTATATGACACGATTTTTAATGAGTTTAGAAGAAGCTGTGGAACTAGTTGTCTTTGCATTTAAAAATGCTGAAGCAGGTGACATTATGGTTCAAAAGTCCCCTGCATCAACCATTGGGGATTTAGCACAAGCTATTAAGGAATTGTTCAATGCTGAGAACGAAATTAAAATTATAGGCACACGGCACGGAGAAAAGCTTTATGAAACATTACTTACGCGTGAAGAGCATGTCGTAGCCCAAGATATGGGTGGATTTTATAGAGTTCCAGCAGATAAAAGGGACTTGAATTATGATAAATACTTTGTAGAAGGAGACCGTGAACTTTCTGATCAAGAAGAATACAATTCACATAACACTGAAAGACTTAATATATCTCAAGTTAAAGATAGATTATTAACACTTCAATATGTGCAGGATGAATTGAAAGGCTGGAATAAAAAATGAAAGTTTTAGTTACTGGCTCAAAAGGATTTATAGGAAAAAACTTAGTCGCAGAGCTTAAAAATAAAGAAGAAATTGAAATTTTTGAGTTTCATAGAAATACTAGCCATTATTTCCTTGATGAATATTGTGAAAAAGTTGACTTTGTTTTTCATTTGGCTGGTGTTAATCGTCCCGAAAATGAGTCAGAGTATATGCAGGGAAACTTCGAACTTACAAAAGAACTACTGGACTTATTAAAAAAACATAATAATTCTTGTCCAGTAATGATTTCATCTTCAACACAAGCGTCACTTGATAATCCATATGGAAAAAGTAAAAACGCTGGAGAACAACTGGTCTTCAATTATGGAAAAGAAACAGGTACTAAAGTTCTCGTATACCGTTTTCCAAATGTTTTTGGAAAGTGGAGTAAGCCGAATTATAACAGTGTTATTGCTACTTTTTGTCATAATGTAGCTCATGAACTGGAAATTAAAGTTAACGACCCAGAGACTGAGTTAAATCTAGTATATATCGACGACGTCATTACGGAATTAGTTCATGCCTTGAATGGGTATGAAAATAGAGTTGGTCAATATTGTGAAGTTTCAAGAGTTTATAAAAAGACTTTACAAGAGATTGCAGATTTAATCTATATGTTTAAGGAAAGCCGTGAAGATAAGTCTATTCCTAATATGGATGATCCATTTACGAAAAAACTGTATAGCACATACTTAAGTTTTCTTCCAGAAAATCAATTTAAATATCCATTGAAAATGAATGTAGATGATAGAGGATCCTTTACTGAATTTATTAAAACAAAAGATCGCGGACAAGTATCCGTTAACGTATCTAAACCGGGTATTACTAAAGGTAATCACTGGCATCATACAAAAAATGAAAAGTTTCTTGTAGTAAGTGGAAAAGGTGTCATTCGCTTTAGGAAAATAGGATCTGATGAAGTTATAAAGTACTTCGTGAGTGATGAAAAATTAGAAGTAGTTGATATTCCAGTAGGATATACTCACAATATAGAAAATCTAGGTGAAACCGACATGGTTACGATTATGTGGGTAAATGAAATATTTAACCCAGAGGAACCTGACACTTACTATTTGGAGGTATAGATTTAATGGAAAAATTAAAAGTCATGACCGTCGTTGGAACTAGACCAGAAATTATTCGACTGTCAGCTGTAATTAATAAACTAGAAGAATCGAAAGCTATTGAACACACTCTTGTTCATACGGGTCAAAACTATGACTACGAATTAAATGAAGTCTTTTTTAATGACTTTAATTTAAAAAAACCAGATTATTTCTTAAAGGCTGCCACTGGATCGCCTGCAGAAACAATTGGTAATGTTTTGATCAAGATAGACCCTATTTTAGAAGAGGTCAAGCCTGATGCTTTTTTAGTATTGGGAGATACAAATAGTTGTCTAGGAGCAATCGCAGCAAAAAGAAGACAGATACCAATATTTCATATGGAAGCAGGGAATAGGTGTTTTGATCAGCGTGTTCCTGAAGAGACAAATAGGCGTATAGTTGATCATATAGCAGATATGAATTTAACTTATAGTGATATCGCTAGAGAGTATTTAATTAGTGAAGGTCTACCAGCGGATAGGGTTATCAAGACTGGAAGCCCGATGTATGAAGTTCTTAAGTCAAAAGAAGCTGATATTAAAGCTTCAGGTGTGCTTGATAGATTAAATCTTATAGAAGATAATTATTTTGTGGTATCTGCTCATAGAGAAGAAAATATCAACTCTGAGCAGAACTTTAACGATTTAGTTGATAGTTTGAATGCTATTGCTGAAAAATACCGAATTCCAGTTATAGTGAGTACACATCCTAGAACAAGAAAAATGATTGAAGAACAAGAAATAGATTTTAATCCATTAATAAAGACATTAAAACCATTAGGGTTCATTGATTATGTTAAATTACAACAAAAAGCAAAAGCAACGCTTAGTGATAGTGGTACTATAAGTGAGGAATCTTCAATACTTGGTTTTAAAGCATTAAATATTCGTCAAGCTCATGAACGACCGGAAGCCATGGAGGAAGCGGTTGTAATGATGGTTGGATTAAAGAAAGAAAGAATAATACAGGGGCTTGAGATTTTGGAAACACAAGAAAGAGATACCTTACGACTTGTAGGAGATTATAGCATGCCCAATGTTTCTGATAAGGTACTGAGAATTATTATGTCTTATACCGATTATGTTAATAGAGTTGTTTGGGAGAAAAAATCATGAAAAAAAAAGTGCTCATAATGACTGGCTTTTATGTTCCAAGTGTAAAAGCTGGTGGACCAGTGCAATCAATTAAAAACTTAGTTGATAATTTATCCGATAGGTTTGATTTTTATATTATAACTTCTGATCGAGATTTAGGAGACAAAAATCCTTTTGATAATCTCCAAACAGAAAAGTGGATAAATATAGGGTTTGCAAAGGTCTATTATACCGATACTTCAAAATTCACATTAAGGAAATCTCTGAAGGTTATTGGAAATATAGATTATGATATTCTTTATTTAAATAGTTTTTTTTCAGTTCGATTTAGTATCTTTCCTGTAATACTTCGAAAGTTGCGTTTAATTAAGAAGGTTAGAACGGTTATAGCTCCAAGAGGTGAGTTTTCTCCTGGTGCATTAACGTTCAGTACATTTAAGAAAAGAACTTATATATTTATCTCTAAGATCATGAATCTATACAAAAATATTACTTGGCATGCCACCAGTCATGAAGAAGAAAAAATTATAGGATCGCTGTTTGGTAAAGTTAATATTCAAAAAGTCACAAATTTAACTGCTAACCATGCAAAAACTGTTTACACAAAAGAAATTAAAAAAACTCCAGGTGAATTAAAAATTGCTTATATAGCCAGAATTCATCCTATGAAAAATCTAAAACAATCACTTGAAATCTTACAAAAAGTTAAGGGAAAGATTTTGTTTAATATTTATGGTCCGATTGAAGATAAGCAATATTGGCTTTCTTGTGAAAAAGTAATAAATTCCATGCCAAGTAATATCAAAGTTAAATACAGGGGTATAATACCAAACAATAAAATTCATGAAATCCATGGGAATCACCATGTCTATATGCTATTAACCTTAGGGGAAAACTTTGGCCATTCTATATCAGAAGCGTTAATTGGGGGTTCCCCGGTAATAGTCAGTAATAAAACCCCCTGGAGACATCTTTCAAAGTTTGAAGCGGGTTATGATTTATCATTAGATAACACACCCCAAATAATTAATAAAATTAATTATTTCCTAAATTTAAATCAACAAGAGTACGAAGATATATCTAGAAAGGCCTTTAAATTTGGCAAGGATAGATCAAATCAGTTAAAGAAGATAAATGCCTACATTCATTTATTTAATGATGTTTAAAATTTACTTAGCGGATGAAAGGTCAAGATATAGCATGAATAAAAAGAAGTTTAAAGTATTGTATTTAGTAAATATACCATCTCCTTATAGGGTTGATTTTTTTAATGGATTAGGAAAGCTATGCGACTTAACCGTATTATTTGAACGAAAAACCTCTGATGAAAGAGAGGATTCTTGGTATAATAACAACTTCACTGAATTTAAAGCTATCTTCCTGAAAGGAAAAAAAATTAAGGGTAATAACGTTTTATGTTTTGATGTAACGAAGTATTTAAAAAAAGAATTATTTGATATTATTGTTATTGGAGGCTATAGCACGCCTACTGGTATGTTGGCTATCGAAATTTTGAAATTTCGAGGAATTCCATACGTACTAAATGTTGATGGTGGATTTATAAAGGATGATTCTAGACTTAAATATTTAGTCAAGAAACGTTATATAGGTAGTGCAAGTTATTGGTTAAGCACAGGATTAAACACAACAAATTATCTTGTATATTATGGGGCTAAAAGAGGGCGTATTTATAACTATCCATTCACTTCTATTTTCCAAGACGAAATTGTAGAAAAACCTATACCTATAGCTGTAAAAAATAATCTGAAGTCAGAATTAGATTTAAAGGAAGATAAGGTCATTATCTCTATTGGTAGGTTTATAAAAAGTAAAGGTTTTGATGTCTTATTAAAAGCATGTAAAAAACTTCCTGAAAACTATGGTATATATATTATTGGTGGGGAAGCAACGGTAGAATATAAGGAGTTAAGAAAGAATTTAAACTTGAAAAATGTTCATTTTTTAGATTTTAAAAAAAGGGAACTACTGAAAAAATATTATATGGCAAGTGATTTATTTGTTTTACCAACAAGAGAAGATGTTTGGGGACTAGTTATTAATGAGGCAATAGCTCAAGGTTTACCAGTAATTACTACAAATAAATGTGTTGCAGGCTTAGAGCTAATAGAGGATAAAAAAAATGGCTTTATTGTGCCTGTCAACAATAGCGAAATTCTAGCTAATAAAATAAAATTGATTTTAAAAAATAACTCTTTAAAAGAATCAATATCAAAAAATAATTTAAAAAGAGCAAATAAGTACACAATAGAAGAAATGGTTTATCAACATTTAAACATTTTCGTATCTATTCTAAGTAAAGGAAATTAAACATGATAATACAAAAAGAGCGATCAATTTATGTAATAAAAAAAAGTACAATTGAATGGTTTTTACTATTATTATTAATCTTATTTAGCTTTATTAATTCAACTACTTTATTAATCTCGATGTTTTTGTTATTGGCACTGTTACAACAAAAAGAGATTGGCGCAATAAAGATACTTAATATTATTACATTAAGAACTATAATCAATACTGGGATTTCCCCTAATATAGGTGATTGGCAAAGTCTTAAATGGATAATCCTATTTGGTTGCTCATTTTATTTGCTATTAGCATATTTTAAACTAGAAAAACAAGAAATCAGGAAAATAAACCCGATTTTGTCAATAATTACGGTTTTTATAGCTTATAACTTTTTTGTTGCTCTTGTTTATAGTTCTTTACCTATGATAGCCATACTTAAGCTTTTAAGTTACGTAGTTATTTTTTTAGGTATCCTCATTGGAGTAGGGTATACTTATAAAAAAATAAATTGGTTAAAGTGGATGTTTATAAGCTTATCATTGGTAATAATACCTTCTATTGTTTTGATACCAATATCAGTTGGTTACTTTAAAAATGGTTCTTCTTTCCAAGGGTTTACCAACCAACCAAATATGTTTGGAATAATTTCAGTTCTTTATATTGCTAGCTTATTTGCTTATGCACGTAGTAAGGAAAAGGTTAATGGATTAAACCTAATAATGTTACCTGCATTAACTTTTTATATGGTTGTACTTAGTAAATCGAGGACAGCATTGATATCATGTGTTTTATTATTATTATTATTTATAGTACTTTCAAAAATTAAGAAGTTTTCAAGTTTAGCAATTATGATTTTCTCAACCGCAGGAGTAATTTTACTGATGTTAGGAAGCAGTTTTAATAAATTTATATATGACTTTTTATATAAAGGACAAGAACAAGGTAATCTACTTTATTCTCGAATGAATCAGGTAAGCGAATTAACATCAAATTTCATGAAAAATCCATTGTTTGGGAACGGCTTTGCGGTCCCGGTGCTACCTTTTAAGTCCTTTGAATTTAGTTATGATTTCATTGTAGAACCTGGAAACTTAATTCTGGCGGTACTATCTTATTCTGGAGTTATCGGCTTCATTATATTTTCTGTTTATATTCTAGCAATATTCAGATCCAATCATAAGAATTTTAGAAATCTTGTTTACTTACCTTTAGCAACAATTTTAATTAGTATGGGAGAAATGGTTTTTTTCAGTAGTAATAATATTGGAATTTGGTGTTATATGTTTTTAGCTATGTATGTTTTTTACGGGGCAAATAAATATCAGAAATCTTAGCATGAATAACATGTCATTTCTAACTTTTTATTTTGAAATATAAAAGGGATGTAGAAAATGAAAAAGCTATTATTTTATATTGTTCTTTTTTTAATAAATAATTTTTTAAAAGGAACAAAACTATTTAAATTAAAAAGAAGATTACTTATTAATATAGGAGTAAGCGTAGGGAGTAACAGCAAAATTGTAGGTCCCATATATATCAACTATATTAATAAAATTAGTATAGGTGAAGAATGTTGGGTAGGAAAAAATTTTACTGTTGATGGAAATGGAAGTGTAATTATAGAAGACAGATGTGATATAGGGCCGAATCTTATAATCAATACGGGTGGTCATGTAATCGGTGATAGCTCTAGAAGAGCTGGTGCAGGGATAAGATATAAAAGTTGTATTAAAAGTGGTTCATGGATTGGAAGCAATGTATTAATTGTAAATGGTTCTCAGATTGGAGAATCCTCGGTTGTTGCTGCAGGAACTGTCGTGATCTCCGATGTCAAACCAAATGTTTTACTTGCCGGTGTACCAGGTAAAGTAAAAAAAGAATTGAATTAGGAGTAATTAATGTATATGTTAGGCCTTTTTAAAAATAAAATCATAAAAAATATTTTGGGTTTAGGTAGTTTTAGAGCTTTAGGATTAATTTCTAATTTTTTGCTCCTTGGCCTTATTTACAGATATTTATCCAGTGAAGAGCTTTATGGTCTGTGGATAACTATTTCTTCAATATTATCATGGGTGTTTTTATTTGATTTTGGGGTAGGAAATGGACTAAGAAATAAGCTGACCGAATCGATTCACAAAAAGAATATTAAATTATCAAGTAAATATATTAGTACTGCATATATTATTATGTTAATTCCAACAATCTTGATTTTAGTTCTGTCTTTTATAGTAACCCCTTCTATAGATTGGATAAGCGTCTTTAATATTACTATCCCTAATTTGACTAAAACATATATATCATTGTTTATGTGGTTGATCTTCTCATTGTTTGCAATACAATTTTATTTGACGTTAATTTTCGCTGTACTGCATTCAATATTTAAATCATACCTAATATCTATGATTCAATTCTTTATTAATGTGCTCAATATCATCTTGATAAGTATATTTTATTTTATAGAATTCAAAAGTTTAATTTTATTGGGCAGTATATATATTGGATCGTCAATCTTAATATTATCTGTTACTACAATAATTATCTTCAAAGTTAGTAAGCAAAATTTCAAACTGAGTTTTAAGTTTTTTGATAGGTCATTAATAAAACCTTTATTTAACATAAGTATTCAATTTTTAGTGTTACAGTTTGCTATAATTGTTTTGTTTAACACTGACAATGTACTTATTGGAAAGTTTATCGGGATAGCTGAGGTGACCCCGTATCAACTTACTTATAAAATAATGAGCTTATTTACTATCTTTTTAGGGATTGTTCTAACTCCAATATGGACGGTAATCATTGAATATAAAGCTAAACAAAATTATAAGGGAATAATGAGTACAATAAAAAAGGTGTTTTATTTATTTATATTCTTGGTATTATGCTTGATTATTATAGGTCGTTTTGTACCTATATTGATAGGGATTTGGATGGGCACGGATATTATAATAAGTAATCAGTTAATAACATGTGTTATTATTTTTACTATATTCCATATGTGGTGTAATATTTTTCAAAGCATTTTAAACGGCCTTAGTAAATTAAGAATACAAGTAGTAGTATATGGGTTTGCAAGTATAATTAACATCCCTATTTCAATCTTGTTAGTTCTTACTACGAACTTAGGTGTTTTAGCAATTGTTATAGGTACAATTATTTCTATGCTAATCCCTGCTATTGCCTTGCCATATTATACATTTAGGTTATTTAAAATGGTTTAAAGGTAGATTGGTAGCAGATTAATTAGATGGTTTTTAACAAATCGACCAAAATAATATTTTCCTGTTTGTTATAGGGATATTTACTCTTGAAGAGAACAGAAAACAGCGAAAATCAAGAGTGAGTTTTGTTTTCCTTATTATTAGAGAAGGCATTCGAAGATTAACTATAGAAACAACGATGGAGAATGTCATTATTGTTATAAACACTCGTGGTTCTAGAGATGAAGTTAATCTAGATAAAAAGGAATTCTAGTAACATATAGAGTCTAAAAGTATAACTAAATCAATTGTTTTACTAGCTAATGTTCAACCTTTATTACATCGAGAGAAAAAGTTTTACAGTTACAGATGGATATAAAAACTGTCAGGGAGAGATTATTTTGAAAAGATTATTTGACTTTATATGCTCACTTGTAATGATTATAATTCTGTTACCTCTCTTCTTCCTAATTGGACTATCCATAAAAATAGAAGATAAAGGGCCAATGTTTTTTAAACAGGATCGTTTAGGAAAAGAAGGAAAAATATTTAAAATCTATAAGTTTAGAACGATGATTGTAAATGCTGAAAAAGTAGGAACAGGTTTAAGTACGTTTGAAGGCGATCCGAGAGTGACGAAAATCGGGCGTTTCTTAAGAAAAACTAGTTTAGATGAAATTCCACAATTAATAAATATATTGAAAGGCGATATGAGTTTTATTGGTCCTAGACCACCAGTGCCATATCATCCGAGAAAAATACATGATTACAATAAACAGCAGAAGTTAAGATTTAATGTCCGTCCAGGTATTTCAGGATATGCACAAGTAAAAGGCAGAAACTCGTTAACATGGGATGAGAGAATTGAATACGATATCCAATATGTTAAAAATCAATCATTTTTTTTAGATTTTAAAATTGCTGTTTTAACAGTAGTTAAGATATTTAAAAGAGAAGATATACACGGGCCAAATCGTCGAAACGGGATGAAAGATAAAGTAAATTAAAGCTATTTATTCTATAGCAAAATATATTCCTTTAGAAATCATATAAATAAAAGGAAGTGTGAATAATGATAGAAGGAAGTAAAACTTATATTAGGTTGATGGAGGAAGAAGATGTTCCGCACAAGGTCGAATGGTTTAATGATGAAGAGGTAAGAGAGACACTTAATGTTGATTTTCCTATTTCAATAGTAGGTACGAAAAAGTGGTTGCAGAATGTGTCCCTTAACAGTACGAGACGAGACTTTATTATTTGCTCTTCATCTGATAGTATCCCTATTGGTTATTGTGGCTTAGTAAATATAGATATTAAGAATCTTAAAGCAGAGTCTTATTTCGGAATAGGTAATAAAGACTATTGGGGAAAAGGATATGCATCAGAAGGAAGAAAATTATTATTGGATTATGCTTTTGATGAGCTAAATTTAAATAAAGTATATTCTTATGTTTGGTCAGAAAATGAAAAAATGATACACATTAATAAGAAAGTTGGCTTCCAGGTTGAAGGCAAATTAAGAGATGATGTTTTTCACCAAGGGAGATACAGAGATAAATTAATTATGGGATTACTTAGAAGAGACTATATAAGATAAAAGCCTATAAAATAAAAATCAATTTAAAGGAGTTCTGCTCTCTTGTTTATAGATAGTATAAAGAAAAATGGAATTAAAAGATTTTCCTTAAAAGTTCTAAAAGCAATATTATGGGAAAATAAAACTAAGATGTCATTACCTTTGAGCAAAAAGCTAAAATATTGGAAACTCGGTTTCAAGTCTACTTCCTACTACATTTATGAGTTTAATAAAATAACCATCAAGACTATGTATCGGATATGACGATTTCAGAACTAACGGACGTTAATAAAGAAAATATAAAACTTTTTTTAAATGATAAAATTTTATTCGAACTTGTATTACAATCACATACAGATGTCCCAGAAAATTTAGCAATTGTCTTAGAAGGTCAAATATATTCTATCAAGAAAGAGAAATACAATATTGAGGATATAGTAGAACTTTGTAAAATAAATAATGGAATAGTATTTAAGCCTATTCACGGTAACAGAGGTAAGGGTATTATGTTTTTAGAAGTAAAACAAGACTCTTTATATCTAAATAGGAATATTATTTCCAGAGCTGATCTTGAAAAAGAAGTAAAATCAATGAATAATTATCTAATATCAGATTTAACTAAGCAAGCTCATTATTCCGAAAATATATTTCCGGATTCAACAAACACAATTAGATTATTAGTAATGCAAGATCCAGACAATAAATTTGAACCATTTATTGCATCTGCGGTACATAGGTTTGGTACTGAAAGTACCATACCAGCAGATAATTGGTCTAAAGGTGGCTTAAGTTCATTAATAGATTTAGAACAAGGCACCCTCGGTCCTGGAGTCTCACACCCTAAAAACACTAATGGTATACTAAAGTTTGTAAACAAACATCCCGATACAGGAGAAATGATTACTAATATAAGAGTCCCGCATTGGGAGAAATTGACTAGGGAAATTTTGAATATTACAAGGGAATTAAATATTAAATATATTGGTTGGGATATTCTTGTAACAAATGACGGTTATTCAATTATTGAAGGGAATTGTAATTCGGATTTAGATTTATTACAAGTACACAGTCCTTTGTTAAAGAATAGAAGAGTGAAAAGATTTATGGGATTTAATAATTATATCAAAAAGTAAATTGAAGGGAAATAAAAATGAATATATTGGTTGCTAGTGCCGGCAGAAGAGTTAAAATAATTCAATATTTCAAGAAAGCATTACTAGGTGATAAAGGAAAAGTTATTGCAGCGGATTGTGACAAAAATGCACCAGCTTTATATTTTTCGGATAGCTTTGAATTAATCCCACGACTCGATAGTGATGATTATTTAACCTCAATTTTATCAATATGTGAAAAATATAATATTTCAGCAATTGTTTCCTTAATAGATCCTGAACTAGAAGTGTTAGCTGAGAATAAAGCTAAATTTGATGATATTAATGTTGAGCTTATCCTATCACCAATAGATACAATTCACTATACATTTGACAAACAGTCCACATATGATCATCTATCAACTTTAGGCATTCTATCTGTTCCTACCTACAGTGTACTTGAAGAGGTTGAGGAATTATTGAATAATCATGAAATGACATTCCCACTTGTTGTTAAACCTGGTAAGGGAAGCGCAAGTATTGGAATTAAGACAGTTGAGGATGTAAACGAATTAAGACATGCTTTTTCACAAGATAAGGACTTAATTATACAGCCTTTTTATAAAGAACGTGAATATGGAATAGATGTATATATTGACATGATTGATGGTGGATTAACAGATATGTTTATCAAAGAGAAAATAAAAATGAGGTCCGGTGAAACAGATAAATCTGTGTCAATCCATAATGAAGAAATTGAAATACTCGTCAAAGACCTAATAGCTAAAACAGACTTCAAGGGTCCTATAGATATTGATTGCTTCCTCTATAATGGAAAATACTATATTTCGGAAATTAACCCACGCTTCGGCGGGGGATATCCTCATGCTTACGAAATGGGCTGCGATTTTATGGAGTATATCGTAACTAACTTAAAGGGGAAAGCAAATCCAGAATATAGCGGCTATCGGTATGAGGCTGGGTATGTGATGATGAAGTATGATGATGTTGTTTTAAAGAAGATATAAAAATATGAAAAAATAGAATTATTGCCAGTGTCTATCTATTCTTCATTATATGGCATAGACGTGGTGTAACAGTAAAATAATAGATTTAACAGATTGAGGGGGAAATTAATTATGACAACGAAGAATGATAGAATCTTCCTCTCATCTCCTCACATGAGTGGAAATGAGCAAAAATTTATACAAGAAGCATTTGATTTAAACTGGATTGCGCCATTAGGTAATAATGTCGAGGCGTTTGAGAAAGGGTTAGCAGAGTACAACAACATAAAGGGAGCTTCGGTTGTGTCATCTGGTACAGCAGCGATTCACTTGGCACTCCGCTTATTAGAAGTAGGACCTGAGGATATAGTTTTTTGTTCTTCCCTAACGTTTGTTGCCAGTGCTAACCCTATTTTTTATCAAGGAGCAACTCCCGTACTAATTGATTCAGAAAAAGAAACGTGGAATATGTCGCCACAAGCTTTAGAGCGAGCATTCCAAGATGCAGAGAAGAAAGGTCAACTGCCTAAAGCAGTGATTATCGTTCACCTCTATGGTCAAAGCGCTAAGATGGACGAACTTCTTGACATCTGTAATGCTTACGGTGTCCCCGTCATCGAGGATGCCGCTGAATCATTAGGGAGCACATATAAAGGACAGAAAAGCGGTACATTAGGAAAATTTGGTATCCTTTCTTTCAATGGTAATAAAATCATTACAACCTCTGGTGGAGGTGCACTTATTTCAAATGA
>Ga0079226_10001792_pt1 | contig 16520 bp, 8 predicted proteins | sample Poulit2014_FD_76345 | JGI IMG/M metagenome (GOLD analysis project Ga0079226, IMG submission 76345) | Agricultural soil microbial communities from Georgia to study Nitrogen management - Poultry litter 2014 | ecosystem: Environmental > Terrestrial > Soil > Agricultural land | place: USA: Georgia...
CCAATCCAAATAAAAGCACAATAAAAACGATGATTTGGGCGATAAAGCGGTAAGGCCAATTCTTTTTAACATGTAATGAGCATTGTTTTCCTAGAGAATCCCAGAATTTTTTGTATCTAATATTTTTAATAGATTGCTCAGCCATCATGGAAATCATCATTAAAACCAATAAAACCCTTGTCAATACAACAATGATTTCTAGCCAAATGGATGACGGATGGCTCCACATTTGAAATGCACGAATGAAAGAAGGGATAAAAGCAATCGAAATTAAGGTTAAATGGCTATAAAAAAATATTATAGATGCTAGAAGTGTGTTTAAGCCGCTTCTTCCAAATTGTAAAACTTCAGAAGTCCTCATCATATCATTCCTTCATAATAAATACTTTTTAAAGAAGAAATTCAAGTTACGTAAGTTTGTTTAATTTAGATATATTTTTATATTTGTTATTTTTATTAATCGACATATAGTTGACGTTCTTTAAAGAAGGCTTCTCTACTGATCTGATAACCTAGTCATTCATTGGTTGGTAGGGTAGTATAATTTTACGATTAGAGCAACCTAGGCATTACATGTTCGTCGTGAATTAATTATTTTCCGTCTCTGAAGACTCTGTTACCCTTATATTGTGTCATGTGAATTCTCCTGTATGAATAAGTGGTATATCCAATATAGCAGAATTTATATGATTTTTAACTGATTTGTAAAGAATGTTAGTCAGAGGATGTTTGATTATATAATCTTTGAATAAATACAACATGTATTTTGCTAAGTTATCCGAAACTACATGCTGTATTGAAATGGTAAATGTTGGTTGTTATGAGATTGATTCACATAAAAAAATACAAACAAATATGTGTGGTTCGCATTTTTTTGTGACAGTACGTTGAAATGTTGATATGATAAGTATAATGGAGTGGTAAAATAGCACTAATTGAATGTATGCGGAGGTTCCTTAATGTCAACAGCAAATATTGGTTTTGAAGAAAAGTTATGGGCCATGGCCGACAAGCTACGTGGCAGCATGGATGCGTCAGAATATAAGCATGTTGTCTTAGGCTTATTATTTTTAAAATATGTGTCAGATTCATTTGAAGAGTTATATGAACAGTTGAAAGCAGAAGAATGGGCAGATCCGGAAGATAAAGATGAGTATTTAGCGGAGAATATTTTCTGGGTGCCGAAAGAAGCACGTTGGACTCACATTAAAGAAAATGCAAAACAACCTGAAATTGGACAAATTATTGACGAAGCCATGATCGCGATTGAAAAAGAAAACGAAAGTCTACGAGGTGTTTTACCGAAAAACTTTGCCCGTCCAGATTTAAACAAAACACGTCTAGGCGAAACAATCGATATGTTCTCCTTTAAAGTTGGCGATAAAGAAAGTCGTGCCAAAGATGTATTAGGACGTGTTTATGAATATTTCCTAGGAAAATTTGCCAGTGCAGAAGGAAAAGGTGGCGGGGAATTCTATACGCCGATGTCTGTTGTTAAATTACTTGTTGAAATGTTAGAGCCATACAAGGGACGCATTTATGACCCTTGTTGTGGATCTGGTGGGATGTTTGTACAAAGTGAAAAGTTTGTTGAAGAACATCAAGGACGTCTAGGGGATATTGCCATTTACGGTCAAGAGTCCAATCCAACAACCTGGAAACTAGCGAAAATGAATATGGCTATTCGTGGAATTGATGCAGACTTAGGTGGACAAAATGCCGATACCTTCCATAACGACTTACATAAACGTTTAAAAGCAGATTATATTATCGCCAACCCACCATTCAATATTAGTGATTGGGGCGGGGAACGATTATCAGATGATCTACGTTGGAAATACGGTACACCACCACCGGGAAATGCAAACTATGCTTGGATTCAACATATTGTTTCAAAACTAGCCCCAACAGGAACAGCTGGTTTTGTATTAGCTAACGGATCTATGTCAACGAACACTTCCGCGGAATTAGAAATCCGTAAAAAATTAATTGAAGATGACTTAGTGGAATGTATCGTGACGCTACCAGGGCAATTATTTTACTCTACACAAATTCCCGTTTGTTTATGGTTTGTAACAAAGAGCAAGGCTAAGAATGGGAAACGTGAACGCTCGGGAGAAATCTTATTCATTGATGCGCGTAACTTAGGTCACATGTCTACACGTACCTTAAAAGAGTTCTCAGCAGAAGATATTAAACAAGTAGCTGATACCTATCATGCATGGCGTGGGACCAATGACCAAACATTTGAAGATGTGGCAGGCTTTTGTAAAGCAGCTAACTTAGACGAAGTGCGTGAACATGATTATATCTTAACACCAGGTCGTTATGTTGGGTTAGAAGAAGAGGAAGATGACGGGATCCCATTTGAAGAGAAAATGGAAAGATTAACAAGCGAATTATCCGTACAATTCAAAGAGTCAAAAAAACTAGAAGACCAAATCCGCGAAGCACTTGGAGGGATTGGGTATGAAGTATGAAGATTGGAAAACTATGAATTTAGATCAACTATATGAGTTTGGTTCAGGACTTTCAAAGCCTAGGAGTGAATTTGGATATGGTGAGGACTTTTTAACTTTCAAGGACGTATTTAATAATAAATTTATCCCGGAAAAATTAACTTCATTGGTAAACTCAAATGAAAAAGAGCAAAAAAAATGTTCTATTAAAAGAGGAGATGTGTTTTTAACTAGAACAAGCGAAAAACTAGAAGAATTAGGTATGAGTAGTGTTGCATTAAAAGATTATAAAAAAGCAACATTCAATGGTTTTACTAAGAGACTAAGACCAAAAGAGGGGACTTTTGATTTATTAATTCCTGAATATACAGCATTTTACTTTCGTTCTTCAAAGTTTCGGAATCAGATTACTAGTATGGCGAGCATGACAACAAGAGCTAGCTTAAACAATTCAATGCTTAAAAGACTAACTATTGATATTCCACCTATTGAAACTCAAGAAAAAGTAATATACATACTAAATTCATTGTATAAAAAAGAGCGTATAAACGGAGAAATCATTTTGAATTTAGAAGAACTAGCCCAAACCCTTTTCAAATATTGGTTTGTTGATTTTGAATTCCCAAATGAAGAGGGAAAACCCTACAAATCAAGTGGTGGGAAAATGGTGGAAAGTGATTTGGGGATGATTCCTGAGGGATGGGAAGTTGATCAATTCAGTAGACTGTATAGCGTTAAGTCAGGCTATGCTTTTAAAAGCGCTTGGTGGACGGAATCTGGTGTTCCGGTAATAAAAATAAAGGATATAGATGATAATACAATTAATAAAAATGATTTATCATTTGTAAGTTCTGAAAACAGTAAGCTAGCTCATAAATTCAAAGTGAATTCTGGAGATATATTAATTGCATTAACAGGAGCAACAGCTGGTAAATTCGCATTAACACCTAAATTAGATATTGATTTGCTAGTAAATCAACGAGTTGGTAAGTTTTATTATAATGATAATAATTTATCAGTTAATAATTCGGCTTATTTATTTGGTCTATTACTACAACAACAATTTATTGACAAAATTATCGATTTAGGATCGGGAAGTGCTCAAAGTAATATTAGTCCTACAAATATAGCTAAAATGAAAGTGATTTTACCTAATAAAAAATATTTTAATATGTTTAATAGAAAATTTAGTGAAATAATCAAATACATTACAGAGTTACACTATGAGAATGAAAAATTAATAACTATAAGAAACACACTTCTCCCAAAACTACTTTCAGGAGAAATCGAACTACCAGACGATATGGAGGTGACGGATGATGTACCAATTTCATGAAGATGATCTAGAACAGGCAACACTTGAATGGCTAGAAGAATTAGGGTATGTAACACTCCACGGACCGGATATTGCGGTTGATGGGGACTATCCAGAGCGTGAAAGTTATCAAGAGACTGTCTTAGTAGATCGTTTAGAGGAAGCTTTACGGAAGATCAATCCGTCAGCTTCTTTTAGTTCCATTGAACGTGCAGTGCAACTTGTGACTATGATTGAGTCACCTAGTTTAATTATTAATAATAAAAACTTCCAAAAGTTTGTTACCGACGGTATTGATGTAGAGTATCGGACAACCGATGGACGTAATGCAACGGAGAAATTATGGTTATTTGATCCAGAGCATATAGACCGTAATGATTTTGCAGCAGTCAATCAATTTACAGTGATTGAAGGACAACAGAATAAACGTCCAGATGTCGTTGTTTTTGTAAACGGTTTACCACTTGTCGTCATTGAACTGAAAAGCTCAACAAATGAACAAGCCGGAATTACAGAGGCTTTTCATCAAATCCAAACGTATAAGTCTACCATTCCATCCTTATTTAACTATAATGCATTTTTAGTCATTAGTGATGGAGTCAATGCGCGCGCAGGATCCCTTACAGCTAATGAAGAACGTTTTATGATGTGGCGAACCGCAGATGGGGAAAACATTGCCCCTACATCTCAACCACAACTAAAAACCTTGTTGAGAGGGATGTTTGATAAAGCAACCTTGCTTGATTTGTTACGCCATTTTACGGTTTTCCAAACAGATGGAGAAAATACTTTTAAAATCGTCGCAGCCTATCACCAGTATTATGCAGTCAATAAAGCTGTGACAGAAGCCAAACGTGCTTCTAGTGAGGATGGCGACCGAAAAATTGGAGTCATCTGGCATACACAAGGGTCAGGGAAAAGTTTATCCATGGTCTTTTTTACAGGAAAGTTAGTATTAGAAATGGATAATCCGACAGTTGTTGTGTTAACAGACCGTAATGATTTAGATGATCAGTTGTACGGAACTTTTTCAGCCTCGAAAGACTTATTACGTCAAACACCGAGTCAGGCTGATAGTAGAAGTGATTTAAAATCCTTATTGAATGTTGAAGCAGGCGGCATTGCCTTTACGACCATGCAAAAGTTTTCGCCGAATGAGGGCACTAGCGTCATGGATGCACTAACAACTCGTAAAAATGTCATTGTCATGGCAGATGAGGCCCACCGTACACAATACGGCTTCCAGGCAGAAATGCAAAAGGGAGACTCAGATATTGCGACCAAGTACGGTTATGCCAAATATATGCGGGACGCCTTGCCAAATGCTTCATTTATCGGATTTACTGGAACACCAGTTGAAATGACAGACAAAAATACACCGGCCGTATTCGGAAATTATATCGATATTTATGATATGACACAGTCGGTGGAAGATGAGTCAACCGTCCGTATTTTCTATGAAAGTCGAATCATTCCATTGAATTTACCGGATGACTTACAAATAGACGAACAATATGAAGAAATAACTGAATACCAGGAAGAATCAGACCAAGAACGTTTGAAATCTAAATGGTCACGACTAGAAGCGTTAGCAGGAGCGGAAAGTCGAGTGGAGCAACTGGCAAGTGATATCGTTCATCATTATGATGAGCGTCAAAAAGCCATCATTGGTAAAGCCATGGTTGTTGTCATGAGTCGTCGTATTGCCGTAGATTTATATGAAGCCATTACACGTTTACGTCCGGATTGGCATTCAGAAGACGATGATCAAGGCGTGATTAAAATCGTCATGACAGGTGCTTCAAATGATCCAGAACATTGGCAGCAACATATCGGCAACAAACGCCGTCGTGATCATTTAGCCAGACGTATGAAAGATGAAGACGATGAACTTAAATTGGTGATCGTTCGTGATATGTGGCTAACCGGCTTTGACGTTCCTTCCATGCATACGATGTACATCGATAAGCCGATGCGTGGTCATAACCTCATGCAGGCCATTGCTCGTGTTAACCGTGTCTTTAAAGATAAACCTGGTGGGCTTATCGTCGATTATATCGGTATAGCAGATAGTTTAAAAGAAGCGCTCAAACAATATACGGAGTCAGACCGTGATAACACAGGAATTGATACTTCAGTCGCTGTCGATATTATGTTAGAAAAGTATGAAGTAATTCAAGATATGCTTTATAAACATGATTATGAAAAGTTTTTATCAGATAAACCATCTGAACGCATGCAAGTAATCACGGAGACAATGGACTTTATAATTGGACTTGGTGAAGATGATAAAAAGCACTTTATAAAGACGGTAACAGAGCTTGGGAAAGCATTTGCTTTATGTTCAACAGAGCTAGAAGCACAGGAACTAAATGCTGAAATTGGTTTCTTTAAGGCCGTTAAATCAGGATTAATGAAATTAATACCATCAGGAAATGGAAAGAAAACAACAGGGCAGATAGATGAACAGCTAAAGCAATTGATTTCTAAATCTATAATTTCTGAAGAAGTAGTAGACGTATATGAAACATTAGGATTGGATAATCCTGATATTTCTATTTTATCAGATCAGTTTTTAGAAGATGTTCGTGCATTACCTCAGAAGAATTTAGCAGTAGAACTGTTAAATAAGCTATTACAAGGAAAAATAAAAGCTGTACAGAAAACGAATCTAGTGAAAGCGAAAAAGTTCTCAGAAATGCTAGATAATGCGGTCAATCAATATAATAAACGTGCGATTGAAACATCTAAAGTGATTGAAGAATTAATTGAGCTAGCAAAAGAAATGAATGTATCTTATCAAGCTGGAGAAAATCATGGCATGATTCAAGAAGAAGTTGCATTTTATGATGCATTGGCAACACATGACACTGCAGAAGAGGTGTTAGGTGACGACATATTAAGAGCGATTGCACATGAATTAACAAGGTCAATCAAAGAAAATATGAGCATTGACTGGAACTTACGCGAATCAGCACGGGCCAAGATGCGCATTACTGTTAGAAGACTTTTGAAGAAGTATGGTTATCCACCGGACCTTCAAAAGATGGCTGTGGAAACAGTAGTAAAGCAAGCTGAGTTGATGGCAGAGAATATGAAAAGTTAAATTAAATTTACATTAATCAATTATGCGAAAGTTCATGCTCAGCTGTACGGGCTTTTGCATTAAAACAAAAGAGGAGAGATAATTATAGAATAAATAATTTTTCTATGACATCATCTAACAAATGTTGTAGGGCTATAGAAAGATTTAATAATATGGTATTGGTATTATATGGAGGCGTTGAGATGATAACTACTTTACCCGACTCAACGAGCTAGTAATCTCTTGAAAATGATGATAAGGCAAAAAATATATTTACTTTATCGTTTAAAGGTGCAGATGAACAACTAAATTTAGTTGAACAGTATTATAAATATAAATGGGATGACGATTCATTTGTGATTGATGAACATACATGGTTATGTTACGTAGAATCTTATAGAAACCTAACCTTTGAAGATGGTAAACAAGAACCATCTCGACACTTATACCACTTTTGGGAGAAACTAAATTCGCTGGGACGGAAGTAATTGATGTTGAACATATTATTGAATTAATAGGTTTAAAGCAACATCATCCAACGGTAAGCAGCACGTTGACTCTGAAACCCTACGAATTAATTCCCAACAAATTTAGGAATTAAGTAAGGGAGTTCATGAAAAAGCTTAATTAATAAAAAAATTGTCGCGAAGGAAATTGAACCTGGCAATGTTACAAGTGCAAATCTGAATCATGTTCCCTATATTCATCATTTAATAAGTACACTTGATTTTGATTTAGCCACTAATCCAATGGGGGAAAGCCAGTTAATTCATAATATGGAACTATCTACTGAGTTATCTAAAGTAATTCCTAAGATAAAGGTTATGTATAGATAATTAGACAAAAATGTACGTGTGTATTACCCAATGCTTCCAAGCGTTAGTTAGAATATTGAAAAGAAGTGACGGGAGAAATGAAAAGTGTAGTAGGATAAAAATAAAATTCTTGAAAAAAGGGGTAAATTATGTGGTAAGAGGAAAAACAATAAATGGTTTAATGCGCTTACTAAGAGATAAGCATGGTATTGAAATAGGTGGGAGTATACATAAAAAAGAATTATTAAATATGGGTTATTTTCATGGATATAAAGGATATAGATTTATAAAAAAATCCGAAAGAAGAATTCCTTATACGGATTTTGATGAAGTAATAGCTATTTACGAATTTGATACAAAAATAAAGTCTCTTTTTTATCCTTATATCATGTTAATTGAAACAGCTTTTAAAAACTATACATTAGATGCGATAATTGCGTATGGTTCCTCTGATTTCGACCATATCTTCTCGAATTTATTAGATGATTATAAAAAACATAGCACAGGAAGTAAGAAATACAAGAAGAAAATGAAAAGTAGATTAGATCTAAGAAATAAAATTTATAGTAATATTAGTTACAATTATAATAGTAATAAACCGGTTATTCAGCATTATTTTCATGCAAACAAGCCTATACCTCTATGGGCAATTTTTGAAGTGATTAACTTAGGTGAATTTGGTTTTTTTATCCATTGCCTTAATGGAGATGTAAGGATTAAAATAGCTCGAGATCTAGATATTCACAGTACTTCCCATAACCAGAATGGTAGAATTTTTGAAGACATAATTTTTTTATTAAAAGATTTAAGGAATACAATCGCACATAATTCTGTAATATTCGACTGTAGATACAAAGCCAGTAACCCACCCTCAAGATTAATACAATTTATTCAGATGGAAACCGGTGTTAGGGACATCATGTTTGAGAATATTGTTGATTATTTAATAATACATGTTTACATACTGAAGAAGTTAGGTATAAGGAAAACAGAGTTGAAGCGATTAGTACGTTCATTTACTGTAGATTCTGAAAGACTTAGGAAAAAGATACCAACCTCAGTACATACTTCAATTATGGGTTCTGACTTAAAGAACAAATTGGTTAGTCTAAGGAATTTCATTTAGCACGCTTAATTCTTTACGTATAATAATTGTTATGATATAGTAAGATATACTTAATAGCGGTGTATAGCTTCGGCTTGCACTTAAGAGGGCTGGATGCGTCTGGTCCTCTTTTAATGTCTTGTGTTATCGACTGAATATTCCAGCAACAAAGTTCGTATCCATGTAATAAGTGGTTTTCTTTCAAAACTGATAATGAAATAAAGCTATATCGTTTTCGTGACTTCAGTGGACATCAACCCCTCTGGAAATGTATTTTTGGGTTTAGGGATATTATAGTAATATCTACAGACAGAACGTATCAATTTTTAAGTTAAAAGCTGTTCCTGAACCCTTACTGTCAGCCCTTCGAAAAAGACATATCCAGCACGTAATGAACCAAGAGTGCAAATCATAGAGTAGTTGCAAATACATATTAAAATTAAGAATTTGTGTAATGATTTCTTGGGTTTTTTGTTGTACAAAAATGATCACAAAATCTTTATTATAATTGATATATGAAAACATGTATAAAAGATTAAACTCTAGTTGAAATCTGCTACACTAGTAGTATAGTCGCATGAACACTTAAGTTATTTGAAAAAACTGAAAAGATATAAATGATAATTGAATCAATTTCATAATTGCTTATTTGAGTAGAAAATCCGAACAATACAACTAAAATTAACATTATCATTCGGTTGTGTAACGTAAATATGATAGCTTGGAATCTAGGCGGATGACTCCTGCGGGAGAGAAATCCTCGTTGAGACCCCGCAGTGCGAAGCACGAGAAGGCTCAATAGCTGCACGCGGAAAGCGTCCGCCTAGATTCCGAGCTAACTCCACTTAATATGAAGGTTCGGATTTTCTTTGCGATTAATGTATTATGAAATTCATTCAATTGGTTATACAAAAATCTTAAAATAGAACTTATCTAATTTATTTATCAAAAGGGGGACAAAGATTATTGTCTTTAACGTCATTAATAAAAGGTAATTCTGACCAAGCGAAAGAATTGCAAAGCGTTTTACAGTACATCATCCCGAGTAAAAATGAATTTTATACCCTCACGGAACATGATGCATTCTCTACATCTTATACTACGAGAGTGCCATATCAACTAACGAATAGTTACTATTCTTCGGTTGTTGGTACATCTTTTGATTACATGGCTCGTTTGATGATTGCTCAAGTCATATCAGCAAAAGATGAAAAAATTTGGAACGATTCTGCTTCACATATGGGACTAGCCCTTCTATTAAAAAGCACGTCAAAAAATGTACAACATCGTTTGGATCATAAATATGAAGAAGGACAGGAAATTGCAAAGGAATTTGTCACTCAAAAATTGAATGTGTCTGATGAGATTTTAAAACATAGTACATACCTTGCAAGGTTAGAACATGTTTTTCGATCGGGCATGCCACCAAGAGATGTAGAGGACAGTTTATTAACGGAAGAAGTAGATGAGATTATCAAAGAGCTCAGAGCGATGTGTGAAGTTTTTAAAATGAAGTTTATCATACCGGAGATTATAACGAGTGAAAGTGACGTTGTATTTAATCCGGGTTTTGGAGAAGCATCTAAAGCATGTGGTGGTGCTGATGCGGATATATTCATTGACGGTGTGTTGTATGATTTTAAAACAACTAAATCTACTGGGTATAAGTGGCAAGATGTTGCACAAATTTTCGGTTATTATTTCTTGCATGAGATCGCTAAAGAGACAAATGACGTAAAATCTGGTCTCATTTATAAAAAGATTGAACGACTTGCATTCTATAAAGGTAGGTATGGTGAATTTGAATGTATTCATTTAAATGCACTTGATCAAGATCACTTAATAGAGACGAGAGATCAAATTGCATCGATCCTAAATATAGATTTAACAAAAAAGTCTATGTCAGGAACGGTAGAACAGCGGAAGTTTGTAAAAGATTTAATGAAGAAAAAAGACATTATCATGCGCGAAAATGCTCTAAACCAGATGAATATGGAGCTTAATCGATATTCTAGAGATCATTTCGATCAAGAAATTAAGGGGAAGTGGCAGAAACTAAAGGAACATGCGGCAGTAGAAAATTTAAAATCAATGCCAATTGATACAATATCTACATTAGAAAAACGGATGCCAATCAATGCTTTAATGGAGCAAGGCCTGCGTACGATTTACGATGTTCGTAATCATAACGTTTATGATTTAATGGCTTTGAATGGAGTTGGCAGAATAAGTGCAGAAGCAATTTTTGAAGCAATTTTGAAGATTAAGGCATCTGTGTATCAGCAAACTTCTCCAAGATTAAACCCTGATACGTTATCACAAAGTGATTTTGAATTATTAGAGTCTATTTACAGAAAGAAGAAGCTATTTCCTTTCATTAATTCCTTTAAGGAAGATGTCTATGAGTTTAATGAAAACGTTTATCCACTAATCGAAGTTGCAAAAAAGCAAAGAAATTTCATTGGGGCGCTCTTCCAGTCAAAAACTACTAAAAACAGAATTAAAACTGCTTTTGAAGCACTGAATTCACCAGAGAATAAAATAACTTATCAAGAAATCCAACAGGGATTTTATGAAACTCAACATTTCGCCGTAAATCAGGAGGAATTAAGAGATCATTTTATTAAGGAAAATGCTTCTTATTATACGGAAATAGAAAAAATCACGGACCTTATACCAACAGATATGACAAAGAATTTGCCTTCTGACATTGTGGAGGAAGTAAATAATTATTCGTTAGATACAACAGGTTTAAAAGTCGACTTAAGACAGTATCAAGAGTTTGGAGCAAAGTATGGACTAAATTTTAAACATACGCTACTAGGAGATGAAATGGGACTAGGGAAAACGATTCAAGCTTTGGCAATGATTAATCATCTGTTTCAAAATAATCAAAAATATTCCATTGTTGTTTGTCCCTTAAGTATATTAGCTAACTGGAAAAGAGAAGTCACTCAACATTCGTCTTTGAAAACATTTGTTTATCACGGATACTATCGTGATTCTGAATTTGCTAAATGGAAGGACCAAAAAGGTGTCCTGCTTACTACATATGAACATACATTGAGAATGGATGTAGATGAACTTCAACTACTAGATATTTTAATAGTAGATGAGGCGCATTTTGTTAAAAATCCAGATGCACAACGTTCTAAAAGAGTCTATGAACTAGCATCTATTTCAGACTACGTATTATTTATGAGCGGTACTCCTTTAGAAAATAGATTAGAAGAAATGAAACAATTAATTTCCGTTTTACAGGAAGAAGTTGCTTTTAAACTCTCCCGAGAATTGCATTTACTAGAACCGCAGAAGTTCAAAAAGGCAGTCGCGACCGTTTATTTAAGAAGAAATAGAAAAGATGTCTTAGCTGAATTGCCTGAACTAGAGATCATTCCTCAGTGGACGGACTTTGGGGAAGAGGAAAGAGATTACTATAATCAAGCGGTGCAAGCTGAAAAGTTGATGATCATGCGACGTGCTGCATGGACGGGAGGAACGCCCAGCAAATCTCCTAAGCTTCAGAAGTTGATGGATATTTGTGATGAGGCAAGCGAAAATGGGCATAAGGTTCTCATTTTTTCCTTTTTCAGAGATGTGATACGAACCATTAAAACGCATTTAGAGGACAGAACATTTGAAGCAATTACAGGGGATGTTCCTAATACAAGACGTCAGGAAATTATTGATGAATTCACAAATGCAAAACCTGGATCAGTCCTAGTGAGTCAAATCACTGCAGGTGGAGTTGGTTTGAATATACAGGCAGCTAATATCGTTGTCTTATGTGAACCCCAATGGAAGCCCTCGATTGAACAACAAGCAATCAGTCGCTCATACAGAATGGGGCAATCAAGAAACGTACTTGTGTATAGATTGCTTACAGAAGATAGCATTGACGTTACAATGTTGGAAGTGTTAGGAGAAAAAGCAAACTTGTTCGATTTATATGCTAGAGAATCACAAGTAGCTTCTTTAGCATTGCATACACAAGAAGACGAGGAAGAGAAATCTATTCAGCAGAAAGTTCTAGCAATTGAACAAGAGCGACTAAAGCAAGAAATAAGCTGAGGTAATAGCAGGATACATTATAAGGCAGGGGATACTTATGGCAAAGTACTATGTACATAAACAAGGTGATCGGGATGAAATTTATGAAGCTGCAACAAAGTGGAAAAATGAATGTTTGTTAAACAATAAATCTCTCATTTGGGATAATGAATTCATATGGACGGAACAAAATATGAACAGGTTTCGAAGAATATTTATTGAGGAACCTGATGTATCTGGTAATTCTTTCGACGAAAAGTTACGAAACCAGTTGAAGGATGAATCGGAGGATATTTATAAATTTGCGATTGAATTGTTATTTGTATATTACTTATTTCCAGTAGAGAGCAGTATTAAATACACAACAAAAATGCAAAAATTAGCAATGGTTGCTGAATGGAAAAACATTGATTTTGATCAGTCATTACCAACTTTTAAGGCTTTGAAAGATGGTATTGCAACAACAGGAACCTTTTTCCATACGCAAAAGTATGTTGAAATCTCATTTATATTTTCCTTCGCAGAAAAAATGAAAGAAAAGCCTTCTGAAGAAAGAGAAACGATCTTACAAAATCATTCAAAATTAAAGAGCGTCACGGAAGTTGCTCGTAAAGAAGTTGGAAAGCGTGCCCAATCACAGCATATTGTTCTTCACTTACTGATGCCAGAAAAGTTTGAGCGCATATCTAGTGGTGGAGATAAAACCAAAATTGTGAAATCTTATGCAGACATGTTAAAGGAATCTGGGACAGACGATATAGATGAAAAACTATGGATAATCCGAGAAAAGTTAGAGGAAGAGCACCCCGATGAAGTGATTGATTTTTATATGAATCAGGTAGCTGCTGCAAGATGGAGAGGAGCGGTTTGGCCACTGAAAAATGAAGATGGCGACTCTACTGAAAGTAAAGGAAGTGGACTGTCTCCAGAATCAAGTGATGTTTCCTCGATTGATTTCAATGCAGAGGGTACACTTGACGGATTAATATTTGAAAACAAAGAGCTTCTGTTAAGCCAAATTACAACAACCCTTCAAAAAGGGAAAAACATCATCTTTACCGGACCGCCTGGAACGGGAAAATCTAAGTTGGCTAGTGTAGTTTGTGATATATACGGAGTAAAGCGAAAGATGATTACAGCTTCGTCCAATTGGTCCACATTTGATACGATTGGAGGATATAAGCCAAACCGCGATGGATACTTATATTTTTCAGAAGGAATTTTCTTAAATTGTTTTAAAGATAAAAAGGCAGGTCTCCCGAAAAACGAATGGCTCATAATCGATGAGATTAATCGAGCTGATATTGATAAGGCTTTTGGTTCTTTATTTTCTGTACTAACGGGGGATGAAGTTACGCTTCCTTTTGAAGCTCCAAATGGAGAGCCGATTACAATTGTTCCTGAAGATAAGATTAACCCTTCCGAGGCTAATAACAATGAGTACGTGATTCCAAATGATTGGCGCATTATTGGAACGATGAATACAATCGATAAAACATCCCTTTATGAAATGAGCTATGCTTTTATGAGACGATTTGCATTTATTCCTGTAGGTATTCCAAAGTCTATTACAGAGGAAATAATTGAAGAGTACTTAACCGTCTGGGATATGGAAGATTACCCGCTCATTCCACAACTTACTGCCATTTGGAAACTGATCAACGAATATAGAAAAATCGGTCCAGCTATTGTTGAGGACATTGCAAATTATACGATTGATCATGAAGATTTTACTTCGGCGATTATTTTATATGTATTGCCACAATTTGAAGGACTGCCAATCCAGCGTATTCATGAATTTATCCACCGATTTAGGGATGAAACAGATATAATCATTGATTTTGAAACCTTAAAAGATTTTGTTGAAGATTTCTTTGAGGCAGGATTATTCGAATGAGCGTGAAAGAAGATGAGTTACTAGAAGAGGTTGCAGGATTTTTGCATGGATACTTGAAAGCGGGAAAAGTAACTATTCACTCATTTTTCTCAAAAATAAACATGAATATAACGAATCTGAAACAATTATTAACCGTTCGATTTTTGTTAAAAGAGGAAACGAAAGACTTTATTCGAAAACTACCACATTTGCTTCAACGGTTTAAAACGACAACGGTTTTGAAGAATGAAGTTATTCGTGGAGAGATTCGCGGAGAAATTGATTGGCATGAAACGATTAAAGAACGTTTAGCCGGAAATTATGGAGATACAACCATGTTTTCTACCAACGAGAGCATTCGCACATATGAAACCCCAGAAAATCTTGTGTTAAAGGAATTGCTCAAACTACTTTATCAAGTTTTATATAAAGATGATTTGATAAAAGGTCTTGAAGATCTTGACTGGTTTCAAGAATGGAAGAAATTAAAAACAAACGTTGCACAGGCTTATGAACAAAATATATACTTGCAACGAGTGAAAGGTAAGCACGTTTCTACCCGAACCATTGTAAAAACAAAGAGTCACCGTAATAAATTATATCGGGACGCTGCAAGTCTATTGTTAGAATACCGAAAAATCACCAATGGGCAATATACAGAAGAGGACATTCAAACATTACTTCAAGAAACATTTATCAAGCCTGAAAATAAAGATGTGTTATTTGAACTCTACTGGGTTGTGCAATTGATTAAACAAAATACGACTGAAAGTACGATACATTTATTAAAGCGATCTCAGAATATGGTTGCGTCGTGGAGTGATGAAGTACACGACTATCACTTATATCACGATTCTACAGGTTCAGGTGAAGTGAAATTCAGCGTAACTGTCAGTGAAATAAGGGATAGTGATAATGTATTTTTACAACAGAAACATGAATCCTTTTCTACTTTCAAAGATGCTGCAGGTCATGTGTTTAACGCAAACCCAACAGACTCTATTTGGGGAGGACGTCCTGATTTTTTAGTAGAGATATATGATAAATATACAGGTGAGCTTGTTCGAGTCGTCGTAGGAGAGGTTAAAAATACTTCAAGTGTAAAATATGCAGTGACAGGATTAAAGGAACTAATGGATTATATATATTTAGCTAAAGACCGAAAAGGGAATTATATGAAAGAAAATGGTTCATCAATTCAAGGGATGCTATGTTTAGGGAATGTGCCTTTCCGTAATTCTTTAGTTCCGAATGCGGTCAAAGTAGCAAGTGCGGTATCACGTAATAACTTAACATTAAGCTAAGATACTATAAAACATCTCCGGTTAGGAAACCACCAAGTGTATTACACCTATATTAATATTCTAACGAGAGGTTAATCTTTTGCTAAGACGTATAGGATTTGGGTACCAGTCGTGATTGTGACATTAGCCACAGTTATATTTTTCTCTATGATGATGAAATAGTGTTGATAATAATTTTGATAAAAGGAATCTTGGTGCTTCTGGCAGGAATCTTTGAAAATCAGCAAAAGGAAAATGTGATGTTAGGTGTTTTCCTTTTATGTATTTATGATAAGAATCCCAAGTTACTAGTCGTAAAGTCCTTGAAATTTTCTATACTTTAGCCCCTTGTTCACGTACAAAGGAATTGGTAACATAAACCTAACTATTTATTATCTCAATATGTTAAATCTAGGAGGTCCTAATGGTACAAGTATCTTATAAAAGTGCAAAAGATGTAGCAAATGAAATGGGTCTTGCTTCTGATTCCCTTAAGCAGTCTACTAGTAAAGTTATTGATAAGACGACTAGA
>Ga0079226_10001793_pt1 | contig 16516 bp, 15 predicted proteins | sample Poulit2014_FD_76345 | JGI IMG/M metagenome (GOLD analysis project Ga0079226, IMG submission 76345) | Agricultural soil microbial communities from Georgia to study Nitrogen management - Poultry litter 2014 | ecosystem: Environmental > Terrestrial > Soil > Agricultural land | place: USA: Georgia...
CAGGTTGGAATTAAGAAAAGTATCATTATTGGTATTATCATATCTATCATTTCTTACGTTATTATGACTGTATTTTCCGAAAATTTAACTATGTTAGTGATTGGCCTCGTAATACAAGGTATAGGAATCGTACCATTTACTGCGGCTTTAAGTGGCATAGTGGCAGATGTCGGAGATATTATCTATTGGAAGACAGGCGTGCCAGTACAAGGTTCTGTATTTAGTTTGGCTAGTGCTGGAATGAAAATTGGATCGGGGCTACAATCCGCTATTGTCGGGTGGTCGTTATCTCTCGGAGGTTATGTTGCTGGCGCAGCAATACAATCAGAGAGTACTATTTTTGCAATTAAGTCGATGCAGATATACTTTCCGTTTGCGATGATCGTAGTCATTTTAATTTTAACGTTCTTCTTAAACTACGAAAAATTCATAAGTAAAGTTAAGCAACAGATAGTAGATGATGAAGTAGGTGAACATAGAAATAAAGAAATATATAAATAAGTGGAGGTTATATTATGACAAAAAATTTATATGTGGCTAAAACAGGATCAGATTTTGCGAGTGGGTCTAAAGAGGAACCATTATTAACAATTAATAAAGCAGCTTCAAAGGCGTTGCCAGGGGATGTTGTAATTGTTCGTGAAGGTGTGTATAGAGAAGAAATTAACGACATCAATACAGGATTGAGTGAAGCTCGCAGAATTACATTTGAAGGGGCGGAAAATGAAAAAGTAATTATCAAAGGTTCTGAAGAAGTTAATGATTGGAAACTTGTAGAAGGAAATATATGGAAAGTAGAAGTTTCTAACCAATTATTTAAAGCATTTAATCCATTCGCTATTAAATTATTTGGGGATTGGCTTGAAGTGGATAATGACAAGACTTTAGGACAAGTATATTTAAATGGCGATGCATTATTTGAAGTAAATGATTTTGAAAAATTGCGTAACCCAAAAAGTATCAGCAAGACATATGATCATTGGACTGAAAAAAATGTTGAATTTGATTATACTGACTTATCTACGTTTTTATGGTACGCAGAAGTAGATGAAGATACGACTACTATTTATGCCAATTTCCAAAATTATAGCCCAAATGAAGAAGTAGTAGAAATTAATGTAAGAGAACATATTTTTGCCCCGCGTCACACGCATACAAACTATATAACGATTCGTAATTTTGAATTAGCTCAAGCTGCTACACAGTGGTCTCCACCTACTGCCAAACAGACTGGTTTGATTGATACAAATTGGAGTAAAAATTGGATTGTCGAAAATAATAATATACATGATTCTCTGTGTAGTGGTATTGCTATAGGTAAAGAGATATCTACAGGACAAAACTTTAGTACGATTAGGAAAGATAAGCCTGGTTATCAATACCAAATAGAAACTGTCTTTAAAGCTGTAAATGCTGACTGGAATAAAGAAACAATAGGATCGCATATTATTAGAAATAATACAATTAGCAATTGTGGACAAAACGCAGTTGTGGGCCATTTAGGATGTGCGTTTAGCGAAATTTATAATAACCATATCTTTAATATTGGTAATAGAAGAGAGTTCTTTGGGTATGAAATTGCTGGTATTAAACTCCATGCTGCTATTGATACACAAGTATATAATAATTATGTGCACCATTGTTCTTTAGGTATGTGGTTTGATTGGCAAACACAAGGTACGCGGATTAGTAAAAATATATTCAATGAAAATACGAGAGACCTTTTCGTAGAAGTGACAAGCGGACCTTATCTCGTCGATAATAATATATTAACAGCGGATTATGCTTTAGATAACCATGCACAAGGCGGCGCATACGTTAATAATATTATCCATGGAGAGATGGTTCATAGATTGATGCTGGATAGATCGACACCATACCATGTGCCACACAGTACATTGGTTGCAGGATTTGCTCCTGTCTATGGTGGAGACGACAGATTCTACAATAATATATTTATAGGAAAACCTGCCATAAATAATATTGGAACTGAATTATTTAATGGCTATACAACATCATTAGAAGATTACCAATACTTGGTTTCTCAAGAAGAAGGGGACCATCAAGCCTACCATAAAATTAAGCAACCTGTATTTATTAATCATAATGCTTATTTCAATAATGCTAACTCCTTTGAAAAAGAAGAGCAGAATTTAATCGACGCGGATTTTAATCCTGAACTATCTTTAAATGATACATCAGAAGGTGTATATCTCAATATATCATTGCCAACATCATTTTTTGAAATTAAAGGTGAGACGCAATCTACGGCTACACTACCTAAGGTAAGACTCGTAGATGCAGATTTCGAAAGCCCAGAGGAATCACCAATCGAACTTAATACAGATTTAGTTGAAAATGTAAGAGCTGATACTACATTACTTGGACCAATTGAAGACTTACAGTCAGGTGATAATAAAATATTAATTTGGAAACACGCTGAACAATAATGACAAATAAAATGGCTAGCCTTATACGTAAGGTTAGCCATTTTATTATTTTGAATAGAATCTAGAATGCACTGTGAAGTTGTTTGAAGCTTTTTCAGGACGCAGAGCAGTATATTTATACCATTAGTAACAAAGAATGATAATTAATAATAAATCAACAATATCGCTGCCATAATACTTCCTATTTCTCCCTCTGTTCTTGGCACACTACTTGGAGAAGTGGGATAAATCGTCTTAGACAATATTATATGTCCGGCTAAAGCGAGCACTAACACAATGGTAGAGAACACATCACTATGATGGCGGGGTACGATATGTATAATTGAAATCGTAAATAAATAGCTCGCTAAAAATACATGTAAATGTATCAAGATATAGACAAATAAGGAGTGATGCATCAGAAGATATAAATTTGTATTATAAAGTATATTTATATTATTAAAATGAACATTAAATATATATAGTTCTTGAATTTCGGGTATAGATAAATAAGCAGAGTTGTTGTATTTTTACACAATGGGTATTACACTAGATTTAACAATGAAATGAAGCGGTAACGGTTTAAAATTTCTTTGATTCATAATAATTAGTTATACATAAAGGAATAACACCACGATGATTTGATTTCAATCCATTAGTAGCAATATGTAAATAGTTTATAAGCATTAAGGGTTTGTAACACACACATAATGTAGGAGGGATTCAAATGGTTATTCGTGAAAATAAACGTATCAAAGTTAAAAGACTGAATGAAACACGTTCTAGCGGTATTTCTGTAATGATTGAAGAAGGCGGATTAGGCGCTGATCAATATTATCAAATAGAAAAGCATAATACAGAGACTTCAGAAGAACATTTACACCAATTTGAAAATGAAGTTAGCGATAAAAGTGATATAGAACTTATAGATTTATTAGTCGTAAATGCTAAAGAAAATAAAAATACAGATTATAATGAAGCATTAAAAATCATTCAAGATGAAATACTCAAGCGCATGAAATAGTGTTTGTATTCAGTAGTTCCTGAGCAATAAGCGCATAATATAAAAGCTGTTGATAGACATAAGGATGTCTGTATCAACAGCTTTTTCATGTAAGATGATAGTCTGAAGTCCGTCTAAATATGTTGTTAACTTAACCATTTAATTCTAATGGGTTAGGTCCAATTCTCTTATTTTCATTTAAAGCATCAATGCGATTCATTTGGTCCGCTGTTAATGAAAAATCAAATACGCTAATATTTTCTTCTATTCTATGTGGGGTAATAGATTTAGGAATTGTCACCACGCCGTGTTCAATATTCCATCTAATAACAATTTGTGCAGGAGATTTTCCAATTTCATCTGCAATCGTATTGATTGTTTCATCTGTTAAAATCTCTGCATTCATTAATGGTGACCATGACTCCATGTAAATAGACTCAGCTTCTAAGTAAGTTCTTAGCTCTTGTTGAGTAAGATAGGGATGGAATTCAACTTGGTTGATGACAGGTTTGATAGAAGTTTGCGATTTCAAAGTTTCTAAATGTTCAATATTGAAATTACTTACTCCAATGTTTTTAACTTTGCCAGCTTCGTATAAAGCTTCCATACCTTTCCATGTTTCAACCATGAGCGATTCATCTGTACCTGGCCAATGTACAAGATAAAGATCTAAGTAATCGAGACTTAAGTTATCTATAGAAGTTTGATATCCTTTTTCTACATTATCTTTGCCAAAGTCATCAAACCATAATTTTGATGTAATAAATAAATCTTTTCTTTGAATGCCAGCAGCTGTGATACCTTCTTGTATACCGCGACCAACCATTTCCTCATTACCATAAACTAATGCAGCGTCAATGCTACGATAGCCATTTATAATTGCATGTTTCACTGCATCTTTTGCAGTGTCATCATTTTCTACTCTAAACACACCCAAACCAAGTTGAGGCATTGAATTACCATTATAAAAATCAATATATTGCATAGTTGTTCTCCATTTTCTTTGTTAGATTTAAAAATTATTGATAAATAACATTTATATTAACTATATTATCGAGAATTATATAAAAATGTAAGTAAGCACTTTGAAGTAATCTAGTAAAGCGAATTGATTTTACATGTATAAGTATTAAAAAACAAATTTATGGTAAAAATGAAAAGCGATGTGTTATAGCTATTTGATGTTTTTTAAAACGCATATTTCCTAGGAAATTGGTTCATGACTCAAAATAATTATTATTTTACTAAAAGAAATTTTAACTCAGGGTATTTATAAATCAGTTAGAAAATTTAAAGTTAATGAATTATTATAGTGGCCCTGTTTTCATCGATTTTTCCATCACGTTTATAAAGATTTTGCGTAAACATAACGATAATGCAAGCACTCATAATAGCGTTTATCACATTAATAAAATGACATCATTTTGCGCCATCTAAGCCATATGTAGAACAGAAGTCTGAGCGCTAAGTGATGCTGTTATATAATGGAAAAACCATGCCAATTAAATTTAAATATTTACTCAAATATTTAAATTTTAATATATACCATTCTCATTTTATTTAATTTCTTCTGTAACCAACATATACATGCCAATTAAAAATCATTATACTAAAAAGCATGTTTATTTTTAAAACAACAAGGAGTTATACAAAATGAGTCTTATTAAAAGAGTACTTCAGAAAGAAGATTTATCCAAGTATCAAAGTAAAGAGTCTAATCTAGAACGTACGTTACGTGTGAGAGACTTTTTGGCACTTGGTGTTGGAACGATTGTTTCGACCGCTATATTTACATTGCCAGGTGTTGTAGCTGCAGATCACACTGGCCCTTCCGTAACACTATCCTTTTTAGTAGCGGCAATGGTAGCAGCACTCGTTGCATTCGTCTATGCTGAGATGGCTTCGGTCATGCCGTTTGCTGGATCAGCTTATACGTGGATTAGTATTTTATTTGGAGAGTTTTTTGGTTGGATAGTGGGTTGGGCTTTAATTGCTGAATATATTATCGCAGTTTCCTTTGTAGCATCAGGATTTTCAGCTAACTTAAGAGGGTTACTAGACCCCTTCCATATATCATTACCAGAGACATTATCAAATTCACTTGGTACTAATGGTGGTATTTTAGATTTGATTGCAGCTGTTGTAATTGTTCTTACAGCATTATTATTAGCAAGAGGCGCCTCAGAAACAGCCCGGGTACAAAATATTCTTGTTGTCTTAAAAATATTAGCGATATTCTTATTTATAATCGTAGGTTTATCAGTGATTAATGTAGGAAATTACATACCATTTATTCCTGATTATAAAGAAACAGCAACTGGTGCCTTCGGTGGCTGGCAAGGCATTTATGCTGGGAGCTCAGTAATTTTCATCGCTTATATTGGCTTTGATTCGATTGCAGCTAACTCTGGAGAAGCTATTAACCCACAAAAAACAATGCCTCGAGGTATATTAGGATCACTGTTAATCGCAGTTGGGTTATTTGTTGCTGTGTCACTCGTTCTAGTAGGAATGTTTGATTACTCAGCATATAAAGATAATGCAGAGCCAGTTGGATGGGCATTACGTATGAGTGGACATAGTACAGTCGCAGTTATTGTACAGGCAGTTTCAGTTATCGGAATGTTTACAGCGCTCATTGGAATGATGCTCGCAGGTTCACGTTTACTTTACTCTTTTGGTCGTGATGGCATCCTTCCGTCTTGGCTAGGAATATTAAGTAGTAAGCATCAGCCGAACCGTGCATTAGTTATCTTAACAATTGTAGCTGTTATTATCGGGTCCGTATTCCCATTTGGATTCTTAGCAGAACTTATTTCGGCAGGCGCATTAGTCGCATTTATGTTTGTAACAATCGGTATTTACGCTTTACGTAGAAGAGAGGGTAAAGACTTGCCGCACCCTGCCTTTAAATTACCATTTTATCCTATAATGCCAATATTTATATTTGCTTGTATATTTGCAGTGTTTTGGGGATTAAGTGGACAAGCAAAATTCTATACACTGATATGGTTTATCATAGGTATTGTTTATTATCTGTTTTATGCTATTAAGATGAGTAAAGGTCAAAAATAGAAACTTTAAATTAAGTCATATAATATAGAAACCTCCAAATCTGGGTTGTCAGATTTGGAGGTTTTTTAATAGAATATGAACAACTTGAAAACATAAAACAGCTTAACTTAATTTTTTAAATAGCACGTGGTTTTCTAAATGAACATGTTGGTGTGTTTGCTTTTCTAGAGCTTCTAATCTTTGGTATACCAATCTCCAAGTACCACACGCTTCAATAGGTGGCGTGTAGTTTGATGTGATTTCACGCATTTGTTCTAAGATTTTTCCTGTCTCATTGTGATCTGAGACAAGATTTTCAATAATTTGGTCGACATTATTAACCGTTTCACCTTGTGCATAGCGTGTTAATTGTGGAAAATCACTACTATCCTCTTCATCCATGTGTGTTAATATATTGTGTTTAAATGCATCGTAAAATGATTTTAAATCCAATAAATAAGGATGGTTGCTTCCATGTACTTTGGCCAATTTTGTGACATAAGGTGTGAGATTTTTGAATTCATCTTTCAAAGTTTCATGATATGCACTCTGAATATATTGGATTAAGGAATTTACATTTAAATATTTAGGATTTAACCCTTCCGCTTCCTTATTAGATGTTACGTGTTGGAGCTCATTTAATAAATCACCTAAATCCACTTTTCTTTTTGAATTAACAGCATGCTCAATAGATACATTGCCTCCACAGCAAAAGTCTATACCGACACTACGGAATATATCCGCAGCTTTTGGATAATTCGTCACAACGTCTGCCACAATACTATCTTTAGTTATCATATAAAAAACCTCCTTTTAATTCATTGTACGAAACTTATAATTAAAAATATGTATTATCAATAGAATGTCACGCAATATTCAAAATTATAAAACAAATTAATGAATATTTAATTTTAAGAGTTTGATATTCAGTATTTTGGTAATTAAAGTGGAATGTTATTAACTGTGTGATAGATAATAATGTAGAACAATATATAGAAGTGTGATAACCTATTTATAAAGTTTTAAGAATTAAAATATTAAATGTGTTGTCATTGTCGAGTTCATATTTATTAGCTTAAATTATAACCAGCTCATTAAATTTATTGTAGGGAGGGATATATATTGTCTATTAAGCAATTTGTAAATCAGTTACTAAAGAGAAAGTTGAGTATTGAAGACTTAATATTTTTAGTATTTGTGATTTTTATAGCAAGTATATTTACCTCGCCGTTATTTGGAATTCCTATTGGTATTATTTTCTTTTGTATACTTTTTTTAGATGACAATAGGGAGTAGTAAAGTAAAATGGAGGCAGAAAATCATGATATTTATATATATTGTTTTTGCAGGGGTTTTGCTTTATTTTGTTTTAAGATATGCTGTACGCGATGCGATGATTGAAAAAGAAGCTAATAAAGATAAGTTAATTTATTTACAAAAAAGCAGTGATTTATTAGATGACATAGGATCACTTTATTCAATGGTTTCGAGTAAAAGTAATAAACATCAAAAAGAAGCTCATCAAATATATAATGAATCAGTGGATATACTTACTTCTGATATGAAGCCAGAAGGTAAATATCAGAAGCTAAAAGATAACCAAAAGAAAATGTCATTGCTAAATAAGGGTAATTAAAATTTAGTAACGATTAATATATGAAGATTAGTCGATAGATTGAGGTAGCTCATGGAGTTACCTTTTTTATTTTAGTTTTTTAGCGCTGGCTAATATAATAGTTGCTTCTATGATATTATCTATCTAGTACATATCAATTTTAGTATATGTATTATATAGAATGGAGGCGTAACGCATCATGAGAGTGACACAACAATCAGGAAATAAAATTATTTTAGCAATTGTATTAAGTGTATTAACGTATTGGCTTTTTGCTCAATCATTTATCAATATATCTACACCAGTACAACAAACATATCAAACAACACCGGGTATTATAAATTTATCCGTAAGTATTACATCGTTCGCTACAGGTATTTTCATGGTTGGCGCAGGCGATGTATCTGACAAAATTGGCAGACTCAAAATGACATATTTGGGTATTATTTTAAGTGTTATCGCCTCATTATTAATTATCGTATCGAACATTACAGCGTTACTTATAATAGGGAGAGTCATTCAAGGTATCTCAGCAGCAATTCTCTTACCATCTACGGTAGGTGTACTGAAAGATCAATTCGAAGGTAAAGAATTACGTAAAGCTTTCAGTTACTTAATGATTGGTACTGTTGGTGGCATTGGGTTAGCTTCAATGATTGGCGGATTTATCGCCACATATATTAACTGGCAAGCTAATTTCGTTTTATCTATGATTATTGCAGTAATTGCATTTATGTTGCTACTTGGCACGACAGAAGAGGCAAAAGAAGCTGTCGACAAACGACCGTTTGACTATGTAGGCATGTTGATATTTGCAGTATTAATTGGAAGTATCACTTTGTTTGCAACGCAAGGCTTTGAGCAAGGGTGGACAAGCCTTTTCTCAATCACGTGTGCCAGTATATTTATTATTTCGACTATAGTGTTTTATTTCTTTGAGCGACATAAAAGTGTCCCATTTATCGATTTCTCGCTGTTTCGTAATCGAGGTTTAGTTGGGTCATCTGTGGTCAACTTTATGCTTAATACAGGGATAGGGACTACTACTGTATTTAATATTTATGCTCAGACTAAAATAGGCTTAACACCGTTTCAATCAGGTTTAGTTACAGTACCCTACGTCATCATGGCTGTGTTAATGATTCGTCTAGGTGAAAAGATATCATTACGACATGGTGGTAAACCGATGTTACTTGTAGGGCCACTATTTCCAGCTATAGGTATTATTTTTATTAGTTTAACTGTGTTACCTACTGAATGGTATATTACTGCTGTAACGTTTGGCTTTGTAATTTGTGCAATTGGTAATGGCTTATGTGCGACGCCTGGTTTAACTGTCGCTATTTTAACAATACCAGATGAAAAGGTAGGGCTTGCTTCAGGTCTTTATAAGATGACTTCTACACTTGGTGGGGCGTTTGGCATTGCTATGAATACTACAATATTTGCTGCATTACAAGTATCATATAGTGCGAGCGTAGCATTGACTTGGTCTTTAATGGCGGGAATGACTTTAATGATTATTGGTGTGATTCTAGCGCAGGTTATTATACCTAAAAACGTAAAAGCTTAAATATGAATATGTAATTAACAAGCATGAAAAAAGCGGGTTGCAATAAAGCAATTCGCTTTTTTATAATTGGTTACCTTTATAAGAGGTAGGATAATCTTTAAATATTTTTGTCCAATGTATTGTATTATAAGCGAGCATTTTAACGTGATTTTTGTAAACTCATTAACATGTTCAATATCATATACACAGGAGATAATATACCGTTAATTTCTGATAAATTTTTATTTGCGTCTGAAATAAACGGAAATTCAATTTGAATGACCAATAACGTTTCTATACTGTTAAGCCAAGAAATTATCGACACTTAAATCAATGAGTTTTACGTTTAAGTCATTAAATACTGAATGTTTTTGTTGTAATTCGACTAGTTCTGAAGTACATACAGGTAAAATCTGTTGGATGGAAAAATAAAATAAGCGATCATTTTTATAATCGTCTAAAGTAATGTCGCCTTGTGTAGAGGTGTCTTTAAAGAATGGCGCATTTTACCTGATACGTGGAAGCGGGTTTGTGTCGTCATGTAAATCTGGATTAATTGACACGTGCATCACGTACATCATATGGATGATGGAAGCATTTTACCTGCATTTTGTTAATATCCAAATTAAATAAAGGTTTTGTTGAATCTCCTGCTATTTTAAAAGCAGTTTTAAGGTAAGCGTTATTTTTTGAAAAGTAGTATTTTACTATATATTTATCTCCAACTTTAAAGTATTCATATTTGTAAAACGTTGTCACTAAGTATGTGAGTTTTTTTAAGTATTTTTCTTTCACATAATTATTTACACCAAGGTGTCTTTTACTTATATATAGTTTCTTTCTTAGTAGTGATAAGTCTTTCGGACATAATAAACTACAAAACAATTCTGGATCTTTTTGAACGATACTTTGAATAAAATCTTCTATACATTGTTCTATTTTCATAATTATCACACCTTATATATATTTGTATCTTGGCTCTACAATTGAAATTGCACTCTGGAGATTTCTAAATTAAATACATAAATACGATTGATACAAAGGGTGTTTTCGAATTGACTAATTAAATCTATAAACGTTATATGGCAAATCTAAATCACTTAATAATAGTTATTTGAAGTGAGAGGATTATTTTATAAAATTTTAAGGTAACATAATCACACTAATAGACTTATTCCACATTTACATATAAGTAAACTTTTTACACTCAAGATGGAAATTTAAAAGGTCGAGAGATTGCTGTTTTATTATTAACCTTGGCCATGAGTCACACTCTAATATTTTTGAAACTACGTTGCTTGGTGTAACAACATATGGTTTATCAGAGAGTCAAACATAGGTTAGTGTTTTTATTTTGTTAGCTGAATTTCAAAAGACTTTCCGATGAGTATAAATATTTACACTAATGGGTTAATTAAATTATTTTCATATTTTAATAATTGATGAATCGTTATTTTTTAAAAATAACGATGTAAAAAAATAAAAATGTTATAAAAAATGTTTTGAAAAAAATACATTGGTTATAGTAATAAAACAAAGTTGTTTTAAAAGGGAGGTATAACTTCAATAATTAACAGCCTATTCCAATTTATTAAAAGTTAGAAAATCGTTTTAACACTTCTTTTAATTCAAAAGCGTAAATAGAATTTTGTATATTACCCCCCAGTAATAATCCGTGAATTTATATTAAGGTCTTGTGACAAAAAGAAATACTTCAAGAAATGATGTTCGTCAATTAAATAAAACTGAAATTGATAGGAGAGGTTCTAATGAATATCGAAAACTTAACATTTTCGCAAACTGAAAATTTTTTAAGAGATCAAATAAGTCCTGATACTGATGTTAATACTTTAGCTGCAATCGTAAATATTGATGATTCTTATTCTTATGCTGCTATAAATAATGTTTTAAATAAGCTTGTAGAAAATTTTGATGCCTATAGAATTCGTATCACAAAATTTCAAAACACAATAAAACAATACATACAAAAATTCGAATTTCAAAATTTTCCAATTGTAGAATTTGATAATGATGAAGTATATAAAACTTGGGTGCAAGAGCAAAAATGTAAATGTATTTTTGATTATAATAGCGCACTTTATGAATTTAAAATTATTAAAAGAGAAAATGGTAAGCTTTCTGTCCTCTTCCTCCAACACCACAGTATTGCTGATGGTTGGAGCTTGGTCTTCGCAGGCAATTATATTATGAACAGTCTCCTTGGAAAATACATCCCAGAAAATAAATATTCCTACATGGATTCAGTTAAAAGAGAACAAAAATATTTAAAGTCAAAAAGATTTGAACTAGATCGTGATTATTGGAAAAATAAGCTGTCTAAATATGACAATAGTACCTTTTCCGTTGCATCTAATAATGTAGAACCAAAAGCTGTGATGCATTCTTATAAATTAACAGAGAAGGAGATAGACTCACTTCAAAAGATATGCAAGGATTTTTCAGTTAGTGTAAGTGTACTTTACTCTTCTTTAGTACATTTATATATTAGTGATTTATTAAAAAATAATAATAACTCTATAGGACTCATTTTTCATAACAGAAAAGGAAATATTGAAAAGTCGATGTGTGGCATGTTTGCTAGAGTATTACCTTTAATTATTGAAATAGATTATAACCATACTGTTGAAGAATTTTTGAATTTCGTTCGCAAAGAAAGTTTTAACTTAATGAAGCATGGAAAGTATCCTTTTTGCAAAATAATAGAAGAAAATGAAAATACAGAAAATCTAGTTAAATGTTTAGTATCATATCAAAATAAACAACGTGATTCTGAAATTAAAAATAAAGGCTTTAGTGACGAGTGGTTGGAGAATGAAACGATGACAAATACATTAAATATACATCTTAATGATAGATATAATGAGAATGCAATGAATGTCAGATATGACTTTAATGTACAATATTTTAGTGAATCACATATAGAATCTATGCACCACCATTTGATGAGTATTATAGAACAATTCAGTAATAGTTATCAAACTTGTCTAAAAGATATAGAAGTTACTAAATCTATGAAAGTTTAATTATATGAGTTTTGAGTTTTTTAGATGTGTTTTATACACAGTATAATGAAGTTATTTCATTGAAGAAACTAAGAAATTTTTTCTACAATGCATTAAAAACGTGAAATAAAAGTCAAAAATTAACTTTGAAAAATATTCATAATTACATTAATTAATATAAAGACGGACAAACACAATCGAAAAGTGTTTATCCGTCTTTATTAGTATACTTATCTCAATCCAGGTAGAATCAAATCAATCGCTTGTTTATACAGATTCTTTTGCACTTCCCGTTCGTTGTAACCGAATAGGTCTGCATTCTCAAGAGAATATATGAAATTGTATAACAGTACCGATGTATCATAAACATTTAAATCTTTATTAAATTCTCCCTGTTTTACTCCGTTTTCCAAAATTTCTTTTACAATATCAAATTCCGGTTCATACAGTTCAGTTACAACCTCATAACTGTTTTTCTCCGTCGATACAAAGTATTCATGGATAGTATTCATAATAGGTTTTTCTTGCATTAAATGATTCAAGTCGACCCAGATATATAATTGCTCTTCAGCTGACTGACCTTCATTTTCCTTCGTTCTCCAGGTTTTTATAAATTCTTGAGAAACGCTTTTAATACAATACAAATATAATTCTTCTTTATTCTTAAAATGATAATATATTGTTCCTTTACTGTAGCGAGTTTCGTTTTTAATATCACCCATGGAAGTAGCATTGTAGCCTTTGTGTTCAAATAATCTAGTTGCGATATCTGTAATGAATTGCTTAGTATCAGCGCTATTAACGCCAGTAGGTCTGCTCATATGTCCTCCACATTTTAATTTTATTTATCTTCTTAAATATCATTATACGTTGTAATAATAAATTATTCAGTATTTTTGCAAATTAATTGACCGAACGTCCGATTAATGATATTTTTAATTCTAGAGGAGTAATTTATATGAAAAAGAAAGTAATAATTAATGGTGGTGGCAGTTCAGGATTAGCGATGGCTCTATTTTTAAAGAAGGGAAATATTGAAAGTGCGTTATATGAACATGCTCGAGACGAAAAGCAGGAGCACACTTCGTACTCCACGCTAGTGGATTGAATAATGTTGAAATGCTTGTATTCATGACAAAAATTAAAGGAAATACTCATTTTATAAATGACATAGTAGTTTTAGATAAAAATAATAATACTTTAATAAGTGAAGAAGATTTTATTGGTTTGGGAACGACGTTAGTGCTTGAAGATGCAATGTACTTAGCAAAAATGCTACGTGATAATGATTATGCAGATGCTTTTTACTATTTTGAGTATGACCGTAAAGCGCGAGCGGAAAAGGTTTTAAAAGTGTAGAAATGATTAATAATCCTAGTATAAACATTGAAGATTTAGCAATCTTCAATGATGGGATAGATGTAGTCTGTTAAAATTTTTTCTAAGCGTAAACGAGAAATTATTTAACTTACTTATAAGTTACAGGAGAAAAAATATGAATAAAAGTAAGTACTTATTCGGGAACCGTATATTTAAACTTTTAATAATTGCAGGAATATTTGCAGTACTTGGTTTTAGTATGTTTTTAACAACTACTACATGGTATGCAGTATCAAGACTGGGATCTCCTGGGGCGTTGGGGCTGATTTTAATAGCGATAACAGTACCAAGAATTCTTATGATGGCATTCGGTGGTGTTTTTGCTGATAAATATAAAAAAACAACTATTATGTTTTCAACTAATTTATTTCAAGGAATTTTATTACTTACCCTCTTCAGTCTACTGTTTACAAATAATTTAAATTTAGTTTGGTTATTAATACTATCTGGCTTATTTGGTACACTAGATGCTTTTTTTGGTCCAGCTAGTTCATCTATGATTCCCAAAATTGTGGAAAAAACTCAATTGCAACAAGCCAATGCTTATTTTCAAGGCGTAGATCAATTGGCATTTATTGGAGGACCGATAATTGCAGGGATTGTAATGCAAGTAGCAAGTGTAGAACTGAGTTATTTAATAGCTACGATATTAGTATTTCTGTCAGCTATATTTGTCTTCCCACCACTTATTAAAGAAGATGCGGTAGAAGATATAGGTAGAGCAACACCGATTCAAAATTTCAAAGAAGGTTTTTCATATATAAGACAAAATCGATTCTTATCGGTTGGAATATGTGTACTTATAACGATGAATTTCTTTGTTTTTGGAGCATTGCATGTAGCAATTCCGATTATTGTTGAATTATTTAATGGAACGCCAATTAACTTGAGTATCTTAGAATCTGCACAAATGATAGGTATGTTGCTCAGTACGATGATTTTAAGTTTTGTTAATGTAAATAAAAAAGGTTTAGTCTCAGTGCTTGGGCTATTTGGATCGATAATGGCAGCTATTTTTTTCAGTCAGGTATCAGATTTAACGGTTCTTACAGTTGTTGTATTCTTTATCGGTTTCACGATGTCTTTTGTTTATATACCATTTTTCACGGCAGCACAAGAACAAACAAATAATCGGTTAATGGGAAGAGTAATGAGTATTATATTTCTTGCGATGAACGGCTTTGATCCAATTGCATATGGGATAGTGAGTACGCTTAATACTATGGGTATCAATATTCAGACAGTACTACTTGCATTTGCACTACTAGGTTTACTCATAACTATTTTCATTACATTTAAAGCGAAAAATTATGTGAGAAATTAAATATAGTATACTTTGTCGACACGATTAAACCCTTCTATAATATATAGAAGGGTTTAAATTATTTAACAATAATAACAGGTATTTGAGCACGTTTGGCTACTTTATGACTTACACTACCAAGCACCATCTCCTGCAAACTATTTAAACCTCGTGTACCTAAAATGATGGCTTGATATTCTCCTTTATTCGCAATTTCAACGACTTTTTCTGCTGGGACGCCATGAACAATTTTAATTTCATAATTTATATTGTGTTCGATGAACAAGTTTTTAATAAAGTTTAGTTTATTTTCTCTTTCGTGAGTTAAACTAGCTCCTTGTTGCCCATGTAAAACATCTGTTTTTGATTCTTCAACATCTACCACGGTAAGTATTGTGACAAGTGTATGTTCATCTATAAAGTTTAGTGCTTCTTGGGCTGAACGCTCGCTATTTTCTGATCCATCTGCTGCAAGTAAAATTGATTTATACATAAAAAACACTCCTTTAGTTTAAATGGTTTTCATTTAATTGGCTTAATTCTGAAACGATTTTACGGCTGTCTGCATTTAGTTTTTCTACATAAACAATATTATTTTTTTCTTCATATTTCCTTACCATTGTATCAATGGCATCTACTGCTGAATCATCCCATAAGTGAGCATTATTGAAGTTTAATTCTATAATACTATTTTCAATATTGAAGCTAATTTGGTCCATCATAGAGTCAATAGAAACAAAAAAGATTTGACCTTTAAAAGATAAACGGTTAGTTTTACCAAACTTCTCAGATGTTACTTCTACTTTTGATATTTTAGTAGCGAAGAATAAAGCACTGAAAATAACACCTACTACCACGCCGATAGCTAAGTTGTGTGTCATTAATACAATAATCACTGTTAAAATCATAACGAGTGCATCAGTTTTGGGTGCTTTCTTAATATATTTAAGTGAACTCCAATCCACAGTTCCAATGGATACCATAACCATAATACCCGCGAGAATTGGCATTGGTATTTGTACTACCACACCACCGAGTACAATAATCATAAAAATAAGTACCACGCCTGCTGTGAATGTAGACAATCTACTATTTGCACCTGATTTAACGTTGATAACTGATTGTCCGATCATGGCACAACCTCCCATACCACCAAA
>Ga0079226_10001794_pt1 | contig 16515 bp, 15 predicted proteins | sample Poulit2014_FD_76345 | JGI IMG/M metagenome (GOLD analysis project Ga0079226, IMG submission 76345) | Agricultural soil microbial communities from Georgia to study Nitrogen management - Poultry litter 2014 | ecosystem: Environmental > Terrestrial > Soil > Agricultural land | place: USA: Georgia...
GTTCGATTGCTTGTTTTTTGATGGAATATAAATGTTGAGGCTCCGGGGCGGCTTTTGCATGGCGATTCACTGTGTAGATTGCTTGAGCGATTTCCGTAATGTTTTGTTTGTTAACTTTCAATTTTATCCCTCATTTTCGTGCAAATTTGCGTTTTGATCAGATGACGTAAAAAATGACTGTTAAAAAATGGCAAACAGAACCTGCCAATACGAAGAGATGCCACAATACATGATGATAAGGTATGCGTTTGCCTACATAAAATAGAGCGCCAACTGTGTAAATGACTCCGCCAGCGACGAGAAGCGCCATTCCATTTTCATGGATTGCTTGATTTAAAGGGGTCCAAGCCACGATAATCAACCATCCCATTAGAACATAAGCTATTGTTGACAAGATGACGAATTTCTTCACGAAAAACACTTTCAAGACGATACCGATCAGTGCAAGTCCCCAAACAATCCCAAAAAGCGTCCAACCAATTGTTCCTTTCAACACGGCCAAAACGAATGGGGTATAAGAGCCGGCGATAAAGACATAAATCGATGCATGGTCGACAATCAAAAAGATATTTTTCCATTTGCCGATAGGAAGGCTGTGAACAACCGTTGAGGAAACATACATGATCAGCATCGATAGGCCAAAAATGGACACAGACACGATAAGCTTCGCGTCGCCCTGCAGCGAGGCGGATACAATCAATGCGACTAACGCCGCGATGCTGAAGATGGCTCCGATGCCGTGGGTGATTGCATGGGCGATTTCTTCTTTTTTCGTAAAGAGATGGACACTCATTTAAAAACTTTCCTCCTGCATATGTCATATATATGTATTGTACAGATAAATGTCCTATATGAAAAGAATTTCTTTTTTCTCTAAATAGAGCTCTTCCATCATGTCACTTATCCCGCATCTATGGTAAACTAAAAGAGCAAGGTTCATTTTGCCGCATCATATGACGACAAACTCCAACCGAAATGAAAGGCTTTTCATGACGAAAGGATTAATTAAAAGAGGAGTTGCTTGTTAAAATGAGTATGACACAAGAAGATAATCAATTGAAAAGGTTGACAGTGAAAGATTTGATGATACCTTCAGAGAAAGTGGCGCATGTGCAGTTGAATAACCCGCTGGAACATGCTTTGCTTGTCCTTGTCAAGTCAGGCTATTTTGCCGTGCCTGTGCTGGATGCTTCCTATAAACTCGTTGGTTCCATAAGCAAAACGGAAATTTTAGACCAAATATTGGGGATTGAACGTTTCGAGGTCGAAAAATTATCGGAACTTAAAGTTCATGAAGTGATGAAAGAAGATGTAAAAAGCATCGAAAAGAATGCAAGCTTCATCGATGGATTGAAGGCAGTGATTGATTTGCCATTTGTCAGTGTTGTCGATGAAAAAGGTTTGTTTGACGGCATTTTGACGAGACGAGCAATTTTGAAAGTGATGAAACGAGAATATTACCGCCGTTAGGTGAAATATTGGATAATCGCATACAGAAAAACAGACGACCTTTTATACTGATTTCCGTCATGCTAGGAATGTTTCTTTCCGCAATCGAAGCGACCATTGTGGCGACTGCGATGCCTAGCATCGTGGCAGATTTGAATGATTTTTCGTTGTACAGTTGGGTGTTTTCGAGTTATTTGCTATCTTCAAGCGCAACGGTCTTGATTTTTGGAAAGTTGGCAGATATCTTTGGGAGACGCTCCGTATATACGATTGGAATATTGACATTTTTGATTGGTTCGACACTTGCCAGATTCAGCGCTTCCATGCAGATGCTCATTGTCTCAAGATTCATCCAAGGGGTTGGAGCCGGAGCGCTGATGCCGATAGCGACAACGATTGTCGGCGATATTTATACGAAAAGAGAGCGAGCAAAGATTCAAGGATATTTATCGAGTGTATGGGGAATTTCTGCTATACTTGGTCCTTTGATTGGCGCTTTTTTTGTTGACTTTCTGAACTGGCGGTACGTGTTTTGGATGAATATTCCGCTAGGACTCTTATCCATGGCAGGAATTCTTATCTTTTTGAAAGAAAATATAAAAAAAGAAAAACAGCCGGTCGATTATATCGGTGCAGCACTGATGATGGTCGGGGTGAGCGCGCTCATGTACATACTGGTGGAAGGCGGAGTGGGGATTGCTTGGTTGTCTCGGCAAATGGCTATCCTTTTTGCAATCGTTTTGGCGAGCTTCGCCTTATTCTTTTTATATGAGAAACGCGTGCAGGAGCCAATCATGCCTGCTTCGATTTGGGAATATCGATTGATTAAAATTGCCAATATCGCTTCGTTCCTGACTGGCATGATTTTGATCAGCGTTTCGAGCTATTTGCCGATGTTTATCCAAGGGGTGATGGGAGAATCGGCAATCATCGCCGGTTTTTCCTTGACAGTGATGTCGATCGGATGGCCGATTGCTTCAACTGTTTCAGGGAGTCTGCTTTTAAAAATCGGATACCGCAATACGTCTTTCGCAGGCGGGGTATTTTTATTGATCGGCACCGCCATTTTTGTTTTGTTGCCTATTATACAGCATTATATGTGGGCTGGTGCAGGATCTTTTTTCATCGGGGTCGGCATGGGGATGACGAGCACCGCATTCATTGTGGCGATCCAATCGACCGTGCCTTGGGACAAGCGCGGCTCTGCTACGGCGACAAATGTGTTCATGAGGTCGATTGGCAGCGCTCTCGGGGTGGCGATGCTCGGCGGCATCTTGAATAATAGAATTCAAAAGAAGATTGTCGAAGCAGACATGGAAGGAACAGTTACGGTCGATGCGGTCGACCGTTTGCTCGATAATGCCGAAATGGCTGAACTGTCTCTTGATGCAGTAGAAGCGTTGCAAGAAGGGCTCCTATCCGGCTTGCAATCCGTCTATATCGGCATGGGCATCATCGCTGTCATCAGTTTGGCGCTTATTTCCTTTATGCCTAAAAATGAAAACAATACAGATGAGAGTAACGGAGGATAAAGCATGAAGCGGGAATTTGCAGTAATCGGTTTAGGCAGGTTTGGCGGAAGCATTTGCGAAGAGTTGAGCACAGAAGGGATGGAAGTGTTGGCAATCGATAAAAATGAACATCGAATCAATGAATTCAAAAATATCGCTTCCCATGCCGTCATTGCCGACTCGACAGATGAACGAGCTTTAAAAGAATTAGGGATTAAAAATGTCGACAATGTTATCGTCGCAATTGGCGATAATATTCAAGCGAGCATTTTGACGACTGTCATTTTAGCAGAGATGGGAGTTGCCAACATAACGGTAAAAGCACAGAGTGATTACCATGAGAAAATTTTGAATAAAATCGGGGCCCACCAAGTCGTCCACCCGGAACGGGATATGGGAAGAAGGTTGGCGCATAGCCTCATATCGAGCAATATACTTGACTATTTGGAGCTATCTGACGATCATAGCATGGTGGAAGTGAAAGCAGGGAAAAAAATGCTCGGCAAGACATTGGTCGAGTTGAATATTCGGGCGCGATTCGGCTGTAACGTCGTCGCAATCAAAAGAGGAAGCGCAATGAATGTTTCACCGAAAGCCGATTATGAGATTAAGGACGGGGATGTTTTGATTGTCATTGGTTCCGATAAAGATATATCGAGATTTGAAAAACAGCTCGTCATTAAGAAAAAAGGATAAGAGTATAATAATGGAAGTTCTAAGTCGCATTTGGCGCTCACTCTAACATATTTGTCGTATGCAGATAATATTTACAACAATAAAAACACGCTATTTTCCGACTTAGATTATACAATAAAACGAGCACAATTTAAGAACTCCTTACTGAAAAGCAACTGAGGCTGTTGCACGCGGAAAGCGCGAGTGGATTCTAATGATAAAATTCACAACATTGCCGAAATGAAAAAACCAGCATAATCGCTGGTTTTTTCATTTCTTATCGTGTCACACTTCCATGATGATTGGAAGAATCATCGGTCTGCGCTTTGTTTTTTCATAAAGAAGCGGCGCAATCGTATCAATGATTTCATTTTTGATTTCAGACCATTTGCTCGTCTTGCGGCGCATCACTTTATTCAAGTGCTCGGAAACAACCTTTTGCGCTTCATTGATCAAGTCTTCGGATTCGCGCATATAGACAAAGCCGCGGGAAATGATGTCTGGGCCGGCAGCAATTTTAAATTCTTTCATATTGATGCTGACGACAACGATGACAAGACCTTCTTCGGAAAGAATTCTCCGGTCGCGAAGGACAATATTGCCGATATCGCCGATACCGCTGCCATCGACATAAATGGAACCGGAAGGGACTTTTCCGGCAATGTTCGCCCGGTCTTTGTCCAAAGCGAGCACTTCCCCGTTATCAAGGATAAATGTATTTTCCTCTGGAACGTCGCAGCTCATTGCCAATTTCGCATGTTCATGCATCATCCGGTATTCCCCGTGAATCGGCATGAAAAATTTCGGCTTCATCAACCGAAGCATAAGCTTTTGCTCATCTTGGCTCCCGTGTCCCGATGTATGAATGTTGCTCAATGGGCCATGGATAACTTCGGCTCCCGCACGCATGAGCTGGTTGATGATTCGGCTGACACTTACATTGTTCCCAGGGATTGGAGAGGAAGAAAAGACAACCGTGTCGCCAGGCGTTATTTGAATTTGCCGATGGGTGCCATTGGCAATTCTGGAAAGAGCGGCCATCGGTTCCCCTTGAGAACCTGTGCAAAGAATCGCAATCTCATTGGATGGGTAACGATTGATTTGGTTCGTCTCGATGAATGTGCCTTTCGGCGCTTCGATATACCCCAATTCACGCCCGATTTCGATAGCTGATTCCATGCTTCGGCCAAAAATAGCGACTTTTCGGTTATGTTCTACGGCTGCATCGACCACTTGTTGCAGACGGTATATATTCGATGCAAAGGTTGCGAAAATGAGACGTTCATCGATTCTGCTGAAAATATCAAAGATATTTTCTTTCACCACTTGTTCGGACATCGTAAATCCAGGGACTTCGCTGTTCGTGCTATCGGAAAGGAGGCAAAGCACGCCTTCTTCCCCGATTTGTGCCATTTTGCTTAAGTTCGCTGGTTGGCCAACCGGCGTAAAGTCAAATTTAAAGTCCCCCGTTTGGACAATATTTCCTGCCGGTGTTTTGACAACGACACCGAATGAGTCAGGAATGCTGTGGGTGACATGAAAGAAACTTACGGAAGTTTTACGGAATTTGATTATATCGTCTTCTTGAATCGTGTTCAGTTTGGCATTTCTGAGCAAGCCATGCTCTTCTAGTTTGTTTTTGATAAGTCCAATCGCGAGTTTTCCAGCATAAATCGGCACATTGATTTCACGCAGAAAATAAGGGATCCCGCCAATGTGATCCTCGTGTCCGTGCGTGATGACCAGTCCTTTAATTTTATCTTTGTTTTGCACAAGATATGTGTAGTCAGGAATGACGTAATCGATTCCGAGCAGTTCGTCTCCAGGAAATTTGATTCCTGCATCGATAATGATGATTTCGTCCTGAAACTGCACACAATACATATTTTTTCCGATTTCGCCTAAACCGCCTAGTGCAAAAACGGCAGTTTGATCATTTTTTACGAATTTCATCTAATCAGACGCTCTCAATCGCAAAGTTTTCGGATTTTTTTTCGTATTCCAAATGCACGTCGTCCAATGCTTGGATAAACTCGACATTGATGTTTCGATTGGATAATTTTTGGCGTACTTCACGCTCTGACTCTGCTTCCAAATAAAGGCTTTTCGTACGTTCGCGCACAGGAGCAATGTCAGAGGACTCTTGATATAAAACCTTATAAATCATTCTATCTCTCCTAATATTGTTTATTCGACATAAAAAAGTTCATTTCCGTAATTTGTTCGTTTCATGTTTTTTAGCACGATGTCTATTGCAAGTATTTTATAAACATTTTCGATACACGTCCGAGCCGTTAAACTCTTTTCATTTTCTCTTTCGCTTTTCTCGATAAGGCCGTCTCGCCCTTACATCTCCTTTCCACATGAAGAAAAGCAAAATAAAAATTTCAACCGATCCAATCCCAGTTAATTTTATTATAATATGATTTCACGTTTATTGGAATAAATATCAATTATTATTTGGCGAAGCCTTTTTCTAATTGTTATTTTTTCTCAAATTCACCCATAATATACCCACGGAATGAAAGGTTGCGGGATGCAGGGAAAAAAATATGCATTGTCTCACTCGATTCCGACTGCATTGTCCGGAATGTGAAAAGGATTTTCTTTATCGATATAGTCGTAGAACATGATTCCATTCAAATGGTCGATTTCATGTTGAATGACGATAGCCGGATAGCCTTTGAACCGCAATTTCAGCTTTTTTCCTTCTGTGTCATATGCCCGGACGGTCACACGAGCATTCCGCACGACGAACCCCTCGATGTTTTCGTCAACCGATAGACAGCCTTCGCCGCCGCTTAAATAAGCTTTTTCGACTGAATGGCTGATGATTTTCGGATTGATCAGCTGATAGCTGTAAAGCCGGTCCTTATGTTCGAAATGAACGGCAATCAATTGCTTGTTGATGCCGAGTTGCGGCGCTGCGAGCCCGACGCCGCCACGCAATTTATATTTTTCAGCGATTTTTTCGTCTTGACTGTTTTTGATGAACTCCATCATTTGATTCAAGATGCGAATATCTTCATCAGAAGGCGGCAATTCCACCTCTTGCGATTTTTTTCTTAATGAAGGATGCCCATCTCTGACAATATCTTTCATAAGCAGCATAATAATACTCCTATTCCATAACATATTATTCTAGACATAGTTTTGACCTTATTTTAACATAATTGTATGGTTCCATTCATATAATTGCTACTGTAAATGAAATGTGACTGCATGTATGATAGATATATATATTGTTTATCTGCTATATTTAGTGATGGAAGGGGGACATTGCTTTTGGACAGGCTTTTATATGCGGTGTTGATGATTCCTTTAATCTTTCTTGCAGCTTGCGGCAAAGAAGATGTCGCTGAAGAAATAAATAATCATCTGGAAGAAACGGTGGAAATCGAGAAAGAGTTTGAAGCAAATCAAGAGAAAATTTTCGAGTTGGAAAAAGAGGATGAAGAGCTTTATAACAAAATCATCAGTCTTGACGGCGATGATAAGAAAAAGGTTCGGGAGTTGTCGGATGAAGCGATAGGCCTTTTGGATGAACGTTTGGAATATGCAAAGCTGGAAAAGGAAAGCCTTGAAAAATCGCGGGAGGAATTCGAAAAAGTCGAACCTTTGATTGAGAAGGTCGAAGAAGACGACGAAAAAGAATTGCTCGAAAAAATGTTTGATACGATGATCGAGCGATATGAAGCATATGAAGAGGTTCATGAACAGTATTCCGATTCGGTCCGGCTCACAAAGGATCTATATACGCTATTCAAAGAAGAAGAATTCAATGAAAACCAAGTGTATTCTGTGATTGGAAATGTCAATGACAGCTATGATGAAGTGCAAAAAGCGAATGATCGCTTCAATAAAGAAACAGCGCTTTACAATGAATTGAAGCTAGAATATTACGATGCATCCGACAATGAAAAATAAGTTTGTACAAGAAGGAGTTGAATCCAATTTGGATTTAACTCCTTTTTTATGGGCATATTGATATAAGGGAAAAAATGGTGTGCTATTACAGCTGCGTAATCGTTTCGATTGACTAGTACAGTTCCGGCAAAAATATGTAACAGATAAGGAATCGGGAGATGAAACAGTTTTCGACTAAAATAAAAATCTTGAAAAACCGAGTAAAAACGTTGACCTATACAAGGTGATGGGCTACACTGTATTTAAGTTCGATTGTACTATTATGAAAATGAATTTTATTATAACAGTTGATAAAAGGGCTTTCATGATAGTTGCGATCAAATCGATGGAAATTTTGGAGATAATAGCAAAGAATACATCTATATTTGCAGGAAAGGAAGAGGTGACGAAATTGAAACATAACTTGCAAGAAATCGAAAGCAAATTTGAAATGTTTCAAGTGCTGGACAAACACGGGGAAATTGTGAACGAAGAGTTTGTGCCGGATTTATCGGATGAACAGCTTGAAGAGTTGATGACGAGGATGGTTTATACGCGAGTGCTCGATCAGCGTTCCATTGCGCTTAACCGGCAAGGAAGACTCGGCTTCTACGCACCGACCGCCGGACAGGAGGCTTCGCAAATTGCGAGTCAATTTGCGTTGGAAAAAGAAGATTTCATCTTGCCTGGTTACCGGGATGTTCCGCAACTGATTTGGCATGGGCTGCCGCTTTATCAAGCGTTTTTGTTTTCAAAAGGACATTTCCACGGCAACCAAATGCCAGAAGGAGTGAACGCCCTAAGCCCGCAAATCATTATCGGAGCACAATATGTTCAAGCCGCGGGTGTCGCTTTAGGAATGAAACTTCGCGGCAATAAATCGGTGGCGGTTACGTACACGGGAGACGGCGGAACGTCGCAAGGCGATTTTTATGAAGGAATCAATTTTGCGGGAGCATACGAAGCGCCAGCGATTTTCTTCGTGCAAAATAACTTTTTCGCTATCTCTGTGCCTGTCGAGCTTCAGACAAATGCAAAAACGCTTGCGCAAAAAGCAGTCGCAGCGGGAATCGAAGGGTTTCAAGTGGATGGGATGGATCCTTTGGCAGTTTATGCGGCGACAGAACATGCGAGGAAGCGTGCGATAAATGGCGATGGGCCTGCGTTGATCGAAACGATTACGTATCGATACGGCCCGCATACGATGGCAGGGGACGATCCGACTAGATATCGGACCGATGAATTGGATTCTGAATGGGAAAAGCGCGATCCTCTCGTCCGTTTCAGAACATATTTGGAAAAGAAAAACATTTGGTCGGAAGAAAAAGAAAATGAAGTGATCGAGCGCGCGAAAGAAGATATTAAAGAAGCAATCAAAGAAGCGGATGCCTATCCGAAACAAAAAGTGACAGAGCTGATTGAGAATATGTATGAGGAGTTGCCATACAATCTTGAAGAACAGCTGAAGGAATACAGAGAAAAGGAGTCGAAGTAATATGGCGCAAATGACAATGATTCAAGCAATCACAGATGCGATGCACAATGAGCTCAAAAATGATGAAAATGTGCTTGTATTCGGCGAAGACGTTGGGAAAAACGGAGGAGTTTTCCGTGCGACAGAAGGGTTGCAAAAGGAATTCGGCGAACACCGTGTATTCGATACGCCGCTTGCTGAATCGGCGATTGGCGGTCTTTCAATCGGCCTCGCAACGCAAGGGTTCCGCCCTGTGCCTGAAATTCAGTTTTTTGGCTTTTTGTATGAAGTGATGGATTCCATCAACGGTCAAATGGCACGGATGCGCTATCGTTCCGGAAATACATTCAACGCTCCGATAACTGTCCGCTCGCCGTTTGGCGGAGGAGTGCAGACTCCTGAGCTGCATGCAGACTCGCTGGAAGGGCTCGTCGCCCAGCAGCCAGGTCTGAAAGTCATCATCCCTTCGACTCCGTATGATGCGAAAGGATTGCTGATTTCAGCTATCCGCGACAATGATCCCGTCATCTTTTTGGAGCATATGAAATTATATCGTTCATTCCGGGAAGAAGTGCCTGAAGAGGAATATGCAATTGAAATCGGGAAAGCGGATGTCAAGCGGGAAGGAAAAGATATTACATTGATTGCGTATGGCGCGATGGTGCACACATGCCTCAAAGCCGCCGCCGAATTGGAGGAAAAGGGAATCGATGCGGAAGTGATCGATTTGAGGACTGTGTCGCCAATCGATATCGAGACGATCATCGCTTCGGTGGAAAAAACGAACCGGGCGATCGTCGTTCAGGAAGCGCAGCGCCAAGCTGGCGTGGCGGCAAACATTGTCGCTGAAATTCAAGAAAGAGCCATTTTGCATTTAGAAGCTCCTGTTTTGCGCGTGACTGCGCCAGATACAGTATATCCATTCGCAGCAGCAGAAGATTTGTGGCTGCCTGATTATAAAGATATTATCGAAAAAACGGAAGCAGCAATGAACTTTTAACTAGAGATAGGAGGTAAATCGGATGGCTTATGAATTTAAATTGCCGGATATCGGTGAAGGAATTCACGAAGGTGAAATTTTGAAATGGTTCGTAAAAGAAGGAGATCAAATTAAGGAGGATGACCCTTTATGCGAAGTGCAAAATGATAAAGCGGTCGTCGAAATACCTTCGCCGGTGGAAGGGACAGTGTTGGAGATAAAAGTGGCGGAAGGAGCAGTCGCTGTCGTTGGAGACCCGCTCATCAGCATCGATGCAGAAGGATATGAATCCGACGAGGAAGACACCTCTGATGAGCCCGAGGAAGAAAAAAAGGAAGAAGCGAAGCAAAAGAATGCTAAACTATCGGATGAACCGGTCGAAAAACGGGTTATCGCCATGCCTTCCGTGCGCAAATATGCCCGCGAAAATGAAGTGGACATTCGAGAAGTTGCAGGAACTGGAAAAAATGACAGAGTATTGAAAGAAGATGTCGATGCATTCTTGGCGGGAGGTCAAGAAGAAGCGCTTGACACGGCTGAAACAGAGAAGGCGAAAGAAGGCAAGCAAGCGCAGCAAGCAGCGCCTCGCCAAGGCGAATATTACGAGACGCGCGAGAAAATGAGCGGAATCCGCAAAGCAATCGCCAAAGCGATGGTCAACTCGAAAACAATGGCGCCTCATGTCACGTTGATGGACGAAGTGGATGTGACCGAGCTCGTCGCGCACCGCAACCGCTTTAAAGAAGTGGCAGCGGAGCAAGGCATCAAGCTGACGTATTTGCCTTATGTCGTAAAAGCGCTTATTTCGGCATCGAAGAAATATCCGATTTTGAATGCGGCAGTGGATGATGAGACAGACGAAATCGTCCATAAGCATTACTATAATATCGGGATTGCAGCAGATACGGACAGAGGGCTGCTCGTGCCAGTCGTCAAAGATGCGGACCGAAAATCTCTATTTGAAATTTCCAGCGATATAAATGATTTGGCAGAGAAGGCTCGTAGTGGTAAACTATCAGCTGAGGAGATGAAAGGTGCTTCCAACACGATCACGAATATCGGTTCCGCTGGGGGACAATGGTTCACGCCGGTATTGAATTATCCAGAAGCGGCCATTTTAGGAATCGGCCGAATCGCTGAAAAGCCTGTTGCGCGGAACGGTGAAGTTGTCGTGGCGCCAGTGCTTGCATTATCGCTCAGCTTCGATCATCGCATCGTCGACGGAGCGGCAGGACAGCAAGCGCTAAATCAAATCAAAAGACTATTAAATGATCCACAATTAATCATGATGGAGGCGTGAGGAATGGTAGTAGGAGATTTTCCAATTGAAATTGATACGCTAGTCGTAGGAGCTGGCCCTGGAGGATATGTTGCTGCAATTCGTGCTGCTCAGCTAGGACAAAAAGTGACGATTGTCGACAAAGCCGATTTAGGCGGAACTTGCTTGAATGTCGGATGCATCCCATCTAAAGCATTGATTCAAGCAGGGCATATGACAGAAGCGGCAAAAGGGAACGAAGACGTCGGCATCAAAACAGAAAATGTTTCTGTCGATTTCTCAAAGGTTCAAGAGTGGAAAGAAAGCATTGTCAATCGCTTGACATCCGGCGTTGAAAGTTTGTTGAAAGGGAACAAAGTCGATATAGTCAAAGGCGAAGTTTATTTCGTCGATAAAAACAATGTTAAAGTGATGGATGATAAGCAATCCCAAACATATACATTCAATAACTGCATTATTGCCACTGGTTCTGCACCGATCGAGATTCCGAGCTTTCCTTTTTCGGACCGTGTGCTTGATTCGACTGGCGGCTTGGATTTGAAAGAAATCCCTGAGAGCCTAGTCGTTATTGGCGGCGGCTATATCGGCACAGAGCTTGGATCGGCTTATGCAAACTTCGGTTCCAAAGTGACGATTATCGAAGGCGAAAAAGAAATTTTGGGCGGCTTCGAAAAGCAGATGACGAATGTCGTCAAAAAGCGATTAAAGAAAAAAGATGTCGATATTGTCACGAGTGCGATGGCAAAAGGTGTCGAAGAATTAGACAATGGCGTAAAAGTGACGTATGAAGCGGACGGTGAAGAAAAAACTGTTGAAGCAGATTACGTGCTAGTGACGGTCGGACGCAAACCGAATACGAAGGAACTTGGCCTTGAACAAGTCGGTATCGAAGTCGATGAGCGGGGACTTGTCAAAATCGACAAACAGTGCCGTTCATCGGTAGACAATATTTACGCTATTGGCGATATTGTTGAAGGCTTGCCGCTTGCGCACAAAGCTTCCTATGAAGGAAAAGTTGCGGCTGAAGCGATTAGCGGAAAGAAATCGCAAATCGATTACATCGGCATGCCAGCGGTTGTGTTCTCAGACCCTGAAATGGCTTCTGTCGGTTACACGGAGGAAGAAGCGAAAGATGAAGGCATCAAAGTGAAAGCTGCCAGATTTCCATTTGCGGCGAATGGCCGTGCGCTATCGCTCAATGACACGGATGGCTTCTTGAAGTTGATCACGCGTGAAGAGGACGGATTAGTGATCGGCGGACAGATTGTCGGAGCGAACGCAAGCGATATGATTGCAGAAATCGGCTTGGCAATCGAAGCCGGAATGACTGCTGAAGATATTGCGCTCACAGTCCATGCTCACCCGACATTAGGTGAAATTACGATGGAAGCTGCGGAAGTGGCGCTAGGAACGCCAATTCATATGCTATAATATATTAAAGATCGGGACAAAAGTATTTAAGTCATGGGAAAATCCGAACGATAATACAAATTTCTTCCATTAGAATTTGTATTAGTTCGGATTTTTCTTCTGACTATTTTTAAACAAACTTGTTGTTAATTATCTATAAACTGCGACGTATCCGCTAGGTTGTTTTTCGCTCGCGGACCGTTGCTTTCCGCGGGCACGGCGGTCTGCCTCCGAAGCACAGGACGTGCAAGTGCAAAATTTTCCGGTGGGACGAGCGTTTAGCGCAGTCCCAGGTGTTGCGACAGGACGTCGCGTACTTAACCTGCCTTGCGGAAAAACCACCGCTGCGGGGTTTTCAGACACGTGGGACTGCACTTTCGTTCGTCCCAGCGAAGACCATTTGCTGTTCCCGCAGGAGTCAATGGTCCTCCGCTCCAAACAACCGCCACGAATGTAATTTGTTCGACTTCACCAAGCAATGAAAAATTGTGATAAGATGTGATTCACCATCCCAGCGAAGGAAATACACGGAGACTCCTGGTCGGCAAAAGATGGTCATGTCCTGGAACAGCACTTTCGTTCGTCCCACCGTAAAGATTTGTGACCAACGCCGAAACTAGTACGTCCTGTACGTTGGAGGCTCACCAACCGCCCGCTAAAAAGCGGAGTGTATTTCCGTAGCGGTGAGACAATTAATATCCGAAGTTACGTCACAGTTTACATCAACTGCGCATTTAAGATCCAACTGTAGAAAAAGTAACATTCTAAACTTCCTATCCTGTAATTGTTCGTTTTTAGAGTGGAAAGTTTTAGTTATGTCCTAGCTTTTTTTAATTAAAGAAATTTTTTCATTGCATTCATACTTACATCATGATGAGTAATTGCAGCTAATCTAAGATAACACACATCGCGAATGTGTCACGCTAATTCGCGTTTGATTTCTTCATTATGTCATACTATAATGAAAGCAACAACATCGATTCGATGAAAGAGGAGATGGCATTCGTGGGGATTATCATTTGCAGGCAATGTTCGCAAGTAATCAATTATTATGAAGAAGAAAAAGTGACGAAACTTTACAGCACATGCCCGAGCTGCAACGATAAGAAGAAGAAAAATAAGTAAACAAATGAAAGAGTCATGCATAGTCGCGCATGGCTCTTTTGCATTTAAATCGGTAGCCAGTTCGAATCGATAATGGTACGATAAATTAAAATCCAGTGTAGGGGGTACATAGCGATGAATTGGAAAACAAGATTTACAGAAGTTTTTGGAGTAGCCTATCCGATTGTGCAAGGGGGATTGGCGCATCTTGCCTATGCAGACCTTGCCGCTGCGGTTTCCAATGCGGGAGGTTTAGGGCAAATTACAGCGATGAGCTTGCCAGGACCCGAAGAATTGAGAAAGGAAATTGAGCGCGTGAAAACGATGACCGACAAGCCGTTTGGCGTGAATTTCGCTATTGGAGCAGGTCGTCGTCCTTATGAAGATATGGTGAAAGTGGCGGTTGAGGAAAACGTTCCGGCGATTTCCGTCACGGGAGGAAACCCAAAAGGTGTGCTCGATTTAGTAAGCGGTCACAATATTAAAACATTGGTCCTTGTCGCTGCAAGACGTCAAGCGAAAAAAGCCGAAGAATTAGGCGCAGATGCCGTGATGGTTGTCGGCCAAGAGGGCGGAGGGCATATTGGCCGCAGCGATACAGGAACGATTGTCCTCGCCCCTCACGTCGTCGATCACGTGTCGATTCCGGTGCTGGCTTCCGGCGGCATCGTTGATGGGAGAGGACTTATGGCTGCACTTGCATTGGGGGCGGACGGCATTGAAATGGGAACTAGATTCATCGCGACAAAAGAATGTGTTCATGCACATGACGCGTACAAACAAGAAATCCTCCAAGCAGATGAAGAAGCGACGGTCGTGATCAAACGTTCCATCGGGGCTCCGGCACGAGCGCTGAAAGGAAGCTGGCCAGATAAGATTTTAGAGCTTGAGAAAGAACAAGTCGGTTATGAAGGATTAAAGGATTATATTAGCGGAGAAGCGAATAAGCGGTATATCCATGATGGTGTGAAAGAGGAAGGTTTTGGCTGGTCTGGGCAAGGAGCGGCCAGAATCGACGATATCCCTTCAGTTGGAGATTTGATTGATTCCATCATTGAAGAAGCAGAAACAATAAGAAAAAAATGGAGCGAGTGAAACAACGCCGAGGTGCGTTGTTTTTTTTTAGAACGCCGGTTTTTGAAAAATGCGATACAGTGTGGCAGCAAATTTTTCTTTTGATCGGCACTGGGCATACGCGCTTTTTTAATGGGCAATTTATTTTTGAAGTTTATAACCCGTTTTGGCTGGGTATGAATATTATAACAACAAAGGGAATAAAATGAATAGAAATAGATAGCTATATGGAATGAACACAAATAAAAAATCCCTTATATAGATAATACTATCTAAAAGGATGTGAGTGTTATGAAATATGTTATCGAGCAAGTAAGAAGAAAAGAGAATCGCCAGATGCTGTCAGTCGTTCGCATGGAAATCGACTACGAGCTTGTGACGCTGTATGATGCTCTCAAATCGAAAAATGAAGCAGATATAAAGAAGTCGAAAGACAAATTGAATTACCTTGTCAAGAAACTGAAGACGTTATCGAAGCATCATTGAGATGTTCGCGAATGGGTTTATCGAATGCCATGATAATAAAAAAGAAATTTGGTACAATGGGGCTGTGACCATTATATGCAACTATTTTATAATTGCGAAAACAAAACAGGCAACGGATATATGCGATCAATCAAACGATAAAACAACTTGTTTTTAAATAAACGGAGGCTAAAAGATGGACGCAGTTACGCGAGAAACCCTTTTTAACAGAGTAAGGTCGTGGACGCTGGAAGCTGGCGCTTTCATCCGCAACAAAATTAATGATCCACTTACAATCAAAACGAAATCCAATCCGAAAGACTTAGTGACGGAAATGGATCGTAAAGTGGAATTTTTTTTTGCCGCTAAAATCAAACGGTACTATCCGGAACATCGCTTGCTTAGCGAAGAAGGATACGGAGATACATTGACAGATAGCTCTGGAACGGTTTGGATCATCGATCCGATTGACGGAACGATGAACTTTGTGCATCAGAAGCAAAATTTCGCCATATCCATCGGTGTTTATGAACATGGCGTAGGTGAAATCGGATTTATCTACGATGTTATGAACAATAACTTATTTAGCGCAATGAGAGGCAATGGAGCTTTTAAAAATGCTCGAAAATTAAGTCCGCTCGATTCGGGTAAAAAACTTCATGAATCGATTCTTTGTTTGAATCATTATTGGCTAAGCGAAAATCGGTTGGTCGATGAAAAGGTGATGCAGCAGCTAATAAAAGATGTTCGAGGCACAAGGACATATGGATCGGCGGCTTTGGAGTTTGCTTATGTCGCGGAAGGCGCGGCAGACGCGTACATAACGATGAGGTTGGAACCTTGGGATATTGCAGCCGGCAGAATCATCTTGGGGGAAGTCGGCGGCAAGTTGACGGATATTCACGGCGAGACTACAGAAATGTTGGACAGGACTTCGATTGTCGCTTGCAATCCGAGCATACAGGCTAACCTTTTGGAATACTTATCGAAAGCAAAAAAGTGACTTCAGCAGTCACTTTTTTTCCTTTTTACGTATAATCCGAAGCCCATGAAAGCAAAACCGAGAAAGAAAAATAAAATCATTAATATTGCACTTTGATACGCCATGGCTACGCCGACTAAGCAAAACATGGATACGACTAGAATTGCCAAAAACAACATCGGAAAATTAATTTTTTTCAATATAAAC
>Ga0079226_10001796_pt1 | contig 16510 bp, 12 predicted proteins | sample Poulit2014_FD_76345 | JGI IMG/M metagenome (GOLD analysis project Ga0079226, IMG submission 76345) | Agricultural soil microbial communities from Georgia to study Nitrogen management - Poultry litter 2014 | ecosystem: Environmental > Terrestrial > Soil > Agricultural land | place: USA: Georgia...
AAAAATCAATTCCGAAGCGGGTTGCGGGCTACCGCCATTATTATCTCCAAACCCATGCGTCTTCTGGAACATTTTTATTACAATATGAAGAAAAAAGTAGGAAATTAAGGGAAATTTACCCCAATTGGTGTATTTTATATATGAAAAAGAGGTCTTACCTTTAGGCTTAGATTAGACACCATACAAAGTATTCCATTGGCTTTTTCTCTCTCGGAAAAAGGACGAGGGCAATGGAATAGGCTTTTTACAATTTAAAACCTTTTTTAAAAGGCTGTAAGATTATTTCATGGGTTGCTTTTCTCTGAAAGCAATATCAGAGCAATGAGATCTTCATCTATAGAAAGACAAATTTACTGTTTATCCTGTCTCGGAAATAGTTCCTTGTCTGACTTTTGATGGATGTTATCCGAGACAACGAAAAGAGACAGGAAACACGAGGCAGCATCGTTCGTTTTAGAAACAACGATGGAACATTTTATTTTTAAATCTATTAAATTTTATCAAAATGAAAAAATTAAAATTAGAAGAATTAAACCTTGGCAATGATGCCGAGGTGCTCTCAAGAGAAGAATTGAAGAAAGTACTTGGTGGAATGGGATCTGGATCTGGAGGGGGAAGTGGTAGTGATGTGACTTGTACAGTAAAATGCCCTAGTGGAGATACTTCATGTTCTTCTAGTGAGGGGGATTGCGAAATAAACACAGATTTTTGGGGTGTTGTAAGATCTATCCGTTGTGAAGATAAAACATTCAACTGTGTTGTCTAAAAATTAAATTCGAGTATAGTGATTAAAAATATTTATGTTATGCTCTGAATCTTATTGGAAAGATGAAAAAGGTTAGATTAAGTGAATTGTCTTCTGAAGATAGCATGGCGCTCTTCAGAGGGCAATTTAAAAATCGCTTGATATCTTCTGAGAGGTTTAAATAGTGTGAAAATTTTGACAATATGATAAGCAAAATAATCAGTATTCTCTTAATGATATTTATAGTCTTTCCATTTTATTCAGAGGCTCAAAACCAAACAATTACGGCTTCTTTAAAACCAACAACTACAGGTATTCCTTTTCATTTGGGGGCTGCTTGTTTTACTTCTATTACTTATAGCGATAGATCGAAGTTTAAAGGGATTCCATCATCGCTGAACGACAGCACCAGTATAATCACTACCATTAATTTCGGAAGTCGTTTTCAGATTAAAGACAGCATTTATATTCTCATAGGAGATAAAAATAAAAACGAAAGAATTTGTATTATTGATGCCAATAATAATCATGACTTCTCAGATGATCATAAATATAGTTTTAACACCAAGAACATAACTACCCATTCTGATTTCCAATCTGTGCCTATTCATTTCAAATATCCTTACAAAGGAGAGTATATAGACAGGGTCATGTATATGAAACCTAATTTCTACCGAGGAGGGCTCCATTTTTCGAATCCATTGTCCAATAAATATTTTGTTACTTTATATTTGACAGAGTGTAGAATAGGACAATTTAATTTTAAGAAGAAAAGCTATAAGATAGCCGCTGTTATGCCCACTCCCCGCCCCTTTTATGATAAAGAAACTTCTTTTTCCATAGTTAAAAATAATGATTCTTTCCCTCCCTCCACTTCTAGTTTAAAATTCCGTACAAGAAATAAAAAAATCTACGTAGGAAATCAAATTTTCAAAGTGGATAGTATTACGCCTATGGGAGATTCTGTCTATATTAGTTATATGGGTAAAAAACGAACAAAACAAGTTGGATATTTAAAAGGGTTTTATGCCCCGAACATAACAGAGGAGACAATAAATGGAAATAAATTTAATCTCCATGATTATATAGGGAAATATACTTTGATAGACTTTTGGGGAACTTGGTGTAAACCCTGTATCCATACTATTCCGGCTCTGCGTAAAATTCACAAAAAGTATAAAGATTTGATCATGGTCAGTATTGCATGCGAAAGGGTATCGCTTGACTCCCTAAAGAGAGCTACGAAAAAGTATAAAATGAATTGGCATAATATTTACAAATCCGATACAGGCGTGTTCAATATTATTGACAATTTCAACATACATTCCTTTCCTACGACCTTCTTACTAAACCCTCAAGGGAAAATTATTTTCCGTAGTTCAGGAAGTGATTCAAAGGCTTTAATGAAGAAACTCAAGCAGGTTTTCGATTGATTCAAAAGCACATTTCTCATAACCAATACTGAAAAATATGGGAAAGGGGATTGTCTTTGTCAGGTATTTTAGCTTCTTTCATTTATATAAAGAGCCTGTCGGTTTTTAGGAGTACGTCATTCTCTCTTTGACCATGGAATGGGCGCAAGAGAATTCCTTAGGACACCATACAAAAACAGAATATAAAATACCCCAATTGGGGTATTTTCTCGGAATAATAATGTGCTTACCTTTAGCATATCATTCAATGAGGATGAATGAACTTAAAATTATTTTACCGGCTGCTTCCTCTTTTGAACAGCAAAGGAGCGGTAAAGTAGCTCCGACGGGCAGAAACAAAACCCCTTCCTGCTCCGGTAGGGGTTCTTTTTAGGAGCATGGAGCAATTTTTCGGAGCAACGGAGCAACATGCTATATAGGAGCTGATAGTAGATTTTATTATTAACAATTTAAATTTTAAGGAAATGAAAATAATTTGAATACCATGTTTTAAGAATCATAATTTTAACAATATATGGACTTAATTAAAAAGAAAAATACAAAAGTGGTTATCTGTCAAACTTTATGGACAAATGGGAAAAACCTTCTAAAAGATGATTTTGGATGGCTTACACCTCAACATCATAACATGAGTTGGGCATTAAGTTTTTTGAAACTTAACAACTTTTATTCTATTGTAAATCTGCATTCGGATAGTACTGGTATAGCATTAATTAAAGATAAATTAGGTCTTCCATACACCAATTTTTTTGATGACTACTCTAATATAACGTGCCAATCTAACTTGTGGGCTTTGCCAAAGTTATTAACTTACGAAAAGCAAGAAAAGCCCTTTTTGCATGTTGATGGGGACGTATTTATTTGGCAGCCTGTTAAAAAGGAATTACTGTCTTCAAAGTTAATTGCACAAAACCTAGAGAAAGGAACTTTATATTACAAAAGACTTCTTACTCCTTTTGCAGAACAGCTTAAGTATATCCCGGGTTTTCTAAAAAGAAACCTACTTTCTCATGATATGCTATCTTATAATATGGGTATAGTAGGGGGTTATGATGTAGAGTTTTTTAAACGTTATGTAGCTATAGCGAAAGACTTTATTGATAAAAATGATGAGACCATTTTAAATAGTAATTTTAATATCCTTTTTGAGCAATTACTTTTCTATTCCATTACTTTAAATGAGAAAAAAACGGTAACTTGTTTATTCAATAAAGTCTTAGATGATAATGGATATATTAAGAACGAAATAGCATCTTTTCCCAAGGCTGATCAATTAGGCTATATGCATCTCATAGGAAATTATAAGCGAGATAAGGAAGTTTGCGATTGGTTAGTAAGATATCTTAGGAGAGAGGATGAAGAAGTATTTTTGAGAATTATCTCTCTTTTTAAAAACCAACATTCTTTTTATAATGGAAAAATAAAAGAACTTTATCCCACAATTACATCTACCAGTGCAAATAAATTCAGGTTCAGTAAATCTGAACATTTTGCTACAGTATTAAACCCGGAGCTGAACTTTAACTCAAATGCCAGCCTTTGCAGATATATAGAAAAGTCAGAAAATGGGCTGTTAAAAGAACTTTTAAAATATGAACAAAAGATTTACCGAATATGTACTAAGTTTCGTAAGATTGACTCGTTTCATTTAAAGGAGCTAGAAAATAATTTAATGAAATTGGTAGGTTTTCTTACGATGAACCAAGGGGATAGAATGCCTGTAATCTTAAGTAGAAATCCGTATATTGAAATTATTCATTCTACTTTTGATTGGACGACTATGCAAATCTCTAATATGAAAAATATAAATATCCAATGTTCTGATAAAAAAGATATTGTGATTGGAATAATACCGGAATTATTTTTTTCTGGATATCGTGAAGTCATATTAGATAAAATCTGCATTAATTTGATTGTACTCACCGAAACTAAAATTTCATATAAAGATTTATTAGAAAAAATGAATGCTTTGCTTCCACCTTTAAAAAACGAGAAAGAGTACAAGGATTTTTACGAGCTGATTTTTTTAAAGATTGAATTTCTAATTAAAAATAAAATACTAATTATTTACGATAATTAGTCCTACACTAAATCAAATAACATTAATGCAAAACTTTATCTCTGTAATAATGCCCACATATAACCAAGGAGCCTTTATTCGGCGATCTTTGACCAGCCTTTTTGCTCAGGATTTCAAGAATTGGGAGTTAATCTTAATAAATGATGGTTCTACTGATTATACGGAACAGGTAATAGAGGATTATATCGATGATAGCAGGGGCCGGTATTATAAAAACGACCAAAACAAGGGATTGGGCTTTTGCCTAAACTTGGGAATTCTTTATGCAAAACATGAATTTATCTGTTATTTACCTTCGGATGATATATATTATGCCAACCATCTTTCTTCCTTGTATAATACTTTGTCAAAAACAGATGCCTCTGTACTCTCTTATTCCGGGCTATATTATGATAATACTGATAATTATGCAAATGGACTATCCATTAAGAAGGTTTTAGGAATGATACCTGACCAAAGTCTGCAGCTAGTACAGGTAATGCATAAGAAAAAGTATTGTCAATGGGTGGAACGCGAAGAGTTTGTAACGGGGAATCTGAATAAAATGTTTTGGGGGCAGTTGAGTAAGGAAGGTACGTTCGTTGGCACGGGTACCGTAACATGTGAATGGGTGAGTCATCCACACCAGCGCCATAAGATTGTGAGTGAAAAATATGGGGGAGGTATCCATTTTTATAAAAAACATTATTCCATAAAAGCGCCCTTGAAATTTTATACTGAAAGTGGGAACTATATAAATGAAAAGACACAATCTGCAAAAAATAGAAATATATCTATAACACCCGGGAAATTAAAGATATTAATCGTAGGGGAACTGGGTTTTAATCCTGAACGATTAACTGTTTTTGAAAAAGAGGGACACCGTTTATTTGGCCTATGGATAAGCAATCCAGATATTCAGAATGCAATAGGTCCTTTCTCTTTTGGAAATATTATTGACCTGGAAATTGAAAATTTACAAACGCAAATAGAAGAAATTAAACCAGATATTATCTATGCATTATTAAATACTCAGGCAGTAAGGCTGGCACATTACGTTATGCGTTCCAATCCTAATATACCCATTGTGTGGCATTTTAAAGAAGGCCCTTTCTTTTGCCGAAATAGAGGTATATGGAAAGAAATGGTAGAGTTGTTTTATAATGCTGATGGCCGTATTTATATTAACCAGCAATGCAAAGAATGGTTCGATCAATTTATAGGGGACAAAAATAGACTATCATATATTTTAGACGGTGATCTTCCTCCTCTTAAATGGTTTGCAAATGAGCGATCGACTTTGTTATCTAATATGGACGGAAATATACATACAGTAATAGCTGGTAGGCCATATGGTATTAAGCCCTCTGACATTGCAATACTTGCAAAGCACAACATTTACTTGCATTTATATGGCGAATTTTATCAGTCAAAATGGAAAAATTGGGTAAAGGAAGTACATAAATTATGCGGCGAATATTTACAACTACATACATATTGTAAACCTAAAGACTGGACTAAAGAATTATCAAAATACGATGCTGGTTGGCTACATTGTTTTGCAAGTACTAATAATGGAGAACTGATGCGATGCAGCTGGAATGATTTAAACTATCCTGCCCGAATATCCACTTTAGCAGTAGCGGGTTTACCAATGATTCAAAAGAATAATTCGGGTCACTTGGTAGCTTCGCAAAAACTGTTAACAGAACTTGGAGTAGGCGTATTATTTAATTCTTACAATGAATTGGGTAAGCAATTAAATGATGAAAAATCGATGGAAATATTAAGACAAAATGTTTGGGAGAAAAGACTGCAGTTTTCCTTTGATTATTACATACATGATTTAATAAACTTTTTTAAACAAGTAATAAAGGCTAAACATGCAGTTTAAAAACTAAATATTAACTGCCCATTGATTTTTTTAGGAAGAATTAAATTGAATAATGTAATGGCGAAAGAATATGATTTTTTAATTGTCGGAGCCGGTCTATATGGATCAGTATTTGCCCATGAAGCAAAGAAAGCGGGAAAGAAGTGTATAATTATAGAGAAAAGAGGCCATGTTGGAGGCAATATTTATTGTAGAAAAATAGCAGATGTAATTGTTCATCAATATGGGGCACATATTTTCCATACCAATGACAGGGGAATATGGAATTACGTAAATGCATTGACTCCTTTCAATAATTATGTCAATGCTCCATTAGCCTGTTATAAGGGGAAATTATATAACCTTCCCTTTAATATGAATACTTTTAATCAATTATGGGGATTAACTAAACCGGATGAGGTGAAAGCTAAAATAGCGCAGCAGGTGGCAGCGGTCAATATAGATAAACCAAAAAACCTTGAGGAGCAGGCTCTGGCAATGGTAGGGAAGGATATCTATGAAACCTTTATAAAAGGATATACTGAGAAGCAATGGGGAAGAAAAGCTACCGAACTTCCTCCTTTTATTATTAAACGGCTCCCATTACGATTTTCTTATAACAATAATTATTTCAATGATAGATATCAAGGTATTCCTGAAGGAGGATACAATAAATTAATCAATGCTCTTTTGAAGGGAATTGAAGTAAAATTAAATACGGACTATCTTGAAAATAAACAGGAATTAAATAAAAAGGCCATAACTATACTATATACCGGATCTTTGGATGCATTTTATAACTTTAGGTTTGGTAGATTGAATTATAGAAGCCTGCGCTTTAAACACGAACAGATAAATTCAAATAACTACCAAGGTAATGCTGTCATTAATTATACGGATACAGAAATTCCATTTACCAGAACTATTGAACACCAATATTTTGATATAAAAAACAGTGGCAAGTATAAGAAGACGGTGGTTACAAGAGAATACCCACAGGAATATAATGGTAAGAATGAACCCTATTACCCGATAAATGATGAACATAATATGAGTATTTATAAAAAATACAGATTGGTTGCAGAAAAGGAACAAAATGTTTTATTTGGCGGCCGATTGGCCGAATACCGGTATTACGATATGCATCAGGTAGTCGCTTCAGCTTTAAAAAAAATAAGATGTCTTTTTAAATAACAAGGTTACACCCTGTTCTTATGGATTGTTTTCAGGCATTCATGATATCGGAAATATCCTATATTTTTAACTGTCTTATACCTATCCCCCTTTCCCCGACTTTGGAAAAGTCGCAGAAGAATGATTGCAATATTCTGATTAGGGAAGAAAATTTACACCAATTGGTGTATTTTATATATGAAAAAGAGGCTTTACCTTTATGCTTAGATTAGAAACAAGAAGAATTATTTCTTTTAATCTCTAAATATTAATGTAGGATGGCTTCTTTATTTACCACACAGCAGGACAACGTCATTGTTACCACGATGAAGCTTATGGAGTTACTGAAAGTGAAGGTGACTCGTTCTTCAATACAGAAGTCGCTTCAGGGACATCCGGATTATCCCAGTATGTTGAGTGTGATGGATGTACTCGCCAACTGGAAAGTCAAAGCTGTAGGCATTGAACTTTTGCCAAGCCAGTTATTAAATATAGATCCGCCTTTTCTTGCTCAAATAAAGCAAGACAGAGAAACGGAGTTTGTTGTTGTAGAAAATATCGACTCAAATAATGTTACTTATTACCTAAATAATAAAATCAAAAACGAAGACTTGAACGACTTTTCTAAAATGTACAAAGGAAAAGCATTATTGGTGGATGATTTAGAAGGAGCCGGTGAACTACAATATCGACAAAGACATCTTAAAGAGCTTCTAAAAAAAATTCAACTTCCTTTTGTTGTGTTATTATCCATTTTGTTGATGACCTTAGTAGTTATAAATGCTCTCTCAGTTACCGATATAGGGAATATATTCACTGCATTATTTGTTTTTTTCTCATTATGCGGAGCGGTCGTGACAGGAATGTTGCTATGGTATGAAATCGATCAGGGAAACCCCGTTTTAAAGAAAATCTGTACTTCCGGCAGGAATACCAACTGTGGGAATGTGCTTCAATCTAAAGCAGCTAAATTGGGAGGGGGCATTAGCTGGAGTGAGATTGGATTCATTTATTTTGCCGGAGGATTTTTGAGCCTATTGCTAAGTGGGATGGATGCTACTATAATGGGAATATTAGCATGGTTTAATGCTCTTGCTGCTCCTTACGTATTTTTTTCAATCTTTTATCAATGGAAAATTGTAAAAAAATGGTGTGTACTTTGTTTAACGATTCAAGCATTATTAATAGTTGAGTTAGCCTCTACTGTGATGGGACATCTTTTTATTTTTTCAGTTGAAAATGTTACTCTATCCATATTTATAACCATACTTTTTTCTTTTTTGGTCCCGGGAATATTGTGGAGTTTCATTCGACCTTTATGGATAAAAGCAGAAGAGGGGAGGCGAAATAAAGCAGTGGTTCAAAGACTCAAATATACTTCAAGTGTATTCGAAGGCTTATTAGTTAAACAGAAGAAAATCGATTTGGAGGGTATAGAGGAAATGGGGATAACATTAGGCAATCCCAATGGCAAACACAAATTAGTGAAAGTTTGTAATCCTTTTTGTGGCCCCTGTTCCATGGCACATCCGGTATTAGATGAATTATTAGACAATTATAACAACCTACACATTAGAATTATTTTTGTAGCATACGACAATGAACATGATAAGGCAGCAGCACCGACGCGTCATTTTTTAGCGATAGATGAGAAAGAAAATAAAGATATAGTGAAGCAAGCGTTGGACGATTGGTATCTGGCTAAGAGAAAAAATTACGAGAAGTTTGCCTCGAAGTATCCTATGAATGAAACACTCAAGAAGCAAGGTAAAAAGATACAGAAAATGAGAAAATGGTGTGATGATGTAGAAATTAGTTTTACGCCTACTATTTTCATAGATGGATATCAATTGCCCGATTTATACAGTGTGCATGACTTAAAACATTTCTTATCCGATTAAAGGATAACGGAATCTACTCTGTTCAAAAAGACAGGGTAGAATTTTTAATTTAAAACTTTATATGATGAAAAAGATCAAAATGAATCTTCAGAACCTGGACAACGCAGAAGTGTTGACCAGAGAACAATTGAAAAAGGTGTTAGGCGGAACAGTAGGTAATACTACTCATCCGATCCAAACTACTGTTGCTTGTGTTGGGAAATGCTGGGGAGGTGATCATCTGGGCTATTCATATAATTGTGAATGGCAGGATTGGGGAGATCAAAAAACATGTGGCTGTAGTGACCTTTCTACTCCCCACCAAGACTGCTCTGTAGAATCTGGAACAGCTAATTAGTAAAAAATGAATTGATACAATAGTTTTACTCCTTGTGTAAAGCTATTGTGTTTAAAAAAAATATACTATGATAAAGCTATTTTTATTCTGCTTAGTGTTTGCAATTCTGCCTTTTTCAGTAATAGCACAAAAACAGTTTCAGTTTAAATTGATATTACCACCCAATATAAAGACAGAAAAACTTCGTGTCTCGGTAGATAACGGGAAAGCGGAAGTTCCTCTGAAACCTTTAAAGAGCCATAAAAATAAGTTTTGGTTTTCAGGTGAATATTATGGTTTATATGCAGGAATAATTTTTAAGTATCCGCGGAAAAGTGAGAATTTATGGTACCAGAGTTATTTTTTTCTAAAAGAAAAACCGGCAATGATTGCATTTTTCAAACCGACTACCATTGATTCTATTTTTGGGAATTATGCAGTGCAACATGCGTATGATTTTAAAAAAGCTCAGTCTGGTATGTCCGCAGAAATTAGAGAGGAAGTGAATAAAGCTCACTCTCTTTTAAGAAAGTATGGACAAAGTTTGTTTAACGGAAAAAAAACAAAGATTAAAAAGGAATTTTTAGGATTGACGCGCCAAATCAATGAAAAGAGCTTAGAGTATGTCAGAAAACATAGTGACTCTTATTATTCTTTCTATTATTTTAGAAGGAATAGCCTAATTTCAATGAGACCAGATTCAGTAAGACATTTCTTCAATACGGTATTTCCCGATAAGTTTAAGAATAGCACGGAAGGACAGATCTTTCTAAAAATGTTAGATGGAATAAAAGCAACCTCGTCTCCTCATTCTGTTAAAGCACCGCTTTTTAAGGTGAAAGATATAGACGGAAATACCGTTACGTTATCAAACTACAAGAATAAGAAGTATGTATTATTGACTTTTTGGGCCACATGGTGCGGTCCTTGTCGTTCGGAATTGCCAATATTAAAGAAGATTAGAGCAGAATATTCAAAGAAAGACTTAGTGATGATAGCTGCATCTTACAATGAAGGAAATTATGATCATTATCTCGACTTTATTAAAAGACACGAAATGAATTGGATTAATATTTATAATAATATAAAACTAAGTAACGCCTATGGTGGATCTTTTAGTATCCCTCAAACTTATTTGATTGGGAAGAATGGGAAAATAATTTATAGTCGAGCGAAAAGTAAGAAAAAAGACCTATCAGAGCTTAAGGATATTTTAAAGAAAAAATTGTTAGAATAGTATGAAATTATCGAATAAAAAGGGAAAAAGATGCAATCCCTCCCCTCCCGAGAATAATATATATAAGTCAGAAAATACTTTATCTTTAGATTAGCAAAAAGGTAATAATATTCCGTTTAATTTCTAATACAGAAAATGAGAAAATGGTGTAATGATGTGGAAATCAGTTTTACGCCTACTATTTTCATAGATGGATATCAATAGCCCGATTTACACAGTGTGCATGACTTAAAACATTTCTTATCCGATTAACGGATAATGGAATCTACTCTGTTCAAAAAGGCAGGGTTGAATTTTTAATCTAAAATTTTATATGATGAAAAAGATCAAAATGAATCTTCAGAATTTGGACAATGCAGAAGTGTTGACCAGAGAACAATTGAAAAAGGTACTTGGAGGAACTGTAGGTAGCACATCAACACCAGCAATAACTACTGCTGTTAAATGTAAAGGGAGGTGTACTAAAGTAAATTTTCCGGGATCCAATGACTTAGGATCTTGTGGTGTTGAAACTATAACTTTAGGTCCTCTATCTGGTAAATCCTGTGAATGTAGCGTTTTTGGAGGCGTTGGTTGTCCAGATTTATACTAACCATTGAAAGGCAACACAAGCAAAGAAGGTAGTTTTGAGCTTGTTGTCTTTCCTCTTTAAATTAAGGGAATAATTAACAAACATAACAATATAATGAAAAAAAATGGGTTAATAATACTATTTTCTTTTATAACTCTGGTTTTAAATTGTAATACCTCTATTGGACAAAGTAAATTTAATTTAGAGTTAACCTTCGGGGAAAAGATGCATCCTGATAACATTTCGATTCATTATGATAATGGTTTAAATACCATTTTCATACCGGATACCCTAACACAACAGGGAATAACACTAGTACAGAAATATTATTCCTATGTTCCTTCGGTTAGTGTGCAATATAATAATGGAAACAAGACCTTGAGTGAGAACTTCTTTCTTGACAAAGACACCGCTAAAGTTAGTTTATTTCTTTCTAAAGGAAGATTGGTCACCAATAATACGATGAATGTCCATCCTATTTTTGATTCTTCTAATAAAGTATATAATACCATTTTTAACACACGGGAACGATTAAATTCCGCTCAGGAATTAGAAAAAATGCAGCAGAAGTATAAAGGACAAGTTTTTCAGGTCGATTCTTTAAAACAAAGATTTCTCGATCTATATAAGGCGGTCATTAAGTCTGATCTTTCTATTTTAAGGGATAACTCAAATAGCTATTTTTCGTTGTGGTATTTCAGGAATCAGACTTTACCTTCTTTGAGTGCTTTATATAGGGAGGACACGGTTTTCTGGAAGCAAATGAAGCAGTTTTATGTCAAGGTCTTTTCAAAAAAGTATGGGGAAAGTATAGAAGGTAAATCGATAATAAATACGATAAATAGTTATTTATTTTCCGTAAAGGATCTTGAGACGAGACAAGCACCCTTATTTTCTTTAAAGGATATTAAAGGGATACCGATCAGATTAAAGGATTATAGAGGCAAATATGTATTACTTGATTTTTGGGCGACTTGGTGTGGACCTTGTATGCAAAAAATCCCTCTGTTAAAAAGCATTCGAAAAAAATATCCAAAGGAGAAATTAGTGATTTTGGGAATTAGTTGGGATACTAATTTATCTCGGATAGAAGAGATTATTCGCAAAAAAAAGATGCAGTGGAGACAAGTTCTTGATCGCTCTAAAAAAATTAGCCGGAATTATAGTATTCATGCCATCCCACAAATGGTATTGGTAAATACAAAAGGAGAAATAGTTTTTGTAAGTTCTAATGATATGGGGCGGGGAATAATAGATATTTTAGAGAATAAACTTTAATAGGATTGTAATGATTTTTATTTCAGCACAGCCGGCAATGTTTTATTTTACTTGGCAATTGGAAATACAGTTGTATAATTTCCATCAATTAGGAATTGACCTTGAGGATATTCATGTTTTAGTAGGATACGATGAAAAAGAAAATGATGTAGAGGAATATTTTAGAACATTAATAAAAGATAATAAAGATAAAGCTTCCTTTTATCTGTATCCAGATCAAAGGGTGAAAAAACACTATCCTTCGTCAATAAGACCTCATTTAATCAGAAAACATTTTCAAAAGCATCCTTGGTTAGAAAATGAGATAATTTTTTATCATGATGCAGACATAGTCTTTAGAGAATTGCCAGACTTTGATACGCTATCCCAAGGACAGACCTGGTACGTCTCTGATACCAAAGATTATTTGGATACGACCTATATTAAAAACTTTTTAGATAAAAAGGAATTTATAGGAATGTGTGATTTGATAGGTATATCACCTAAACGGGTATCAGATAACGATAATAACTGTGGCGGTGCTCAATATCTTTTGAAAAATATATCTACCTCTTTTTGGCAAAAAATGGAAGGAGATTGCGAGAAAATGTATCAGTATTTAAACGATATAAATAAAAAGAAAAAGTATCAATTGGAGAAGCACAAAGGAAGGCCTTTCTCCTATTCTGGAATTCAGGCTTGGTGTGCAGATATGTGGTGTCTATTTTGGAATGCGCTTTATTTTAAAAAAAATATTAAAATTTCCAAAGAGCTAGATTTTTGCTGGGCAATTTCCGACTTAGATTCATGGCAAAAGAAAAAGATATTGCATTATTCCGGTGCTGTCGAGGAAAAAGACAAAGATTTTTTTCGAAAACTTAATTATGTAAATTATCCTCCTTTTTATGATTTGACACTGAAACAAATTAAAAAGGACTCAGCTAGTTATGCATTAACTGCATGTATAGATGGCTACTTAGAAAGTAAGACGAACAACAAAATAGACTTAAGAGACGTAACTTTTTTAATTCCTATAAGAATAGACTCCGAAAGCAGGTTGGAAAATCTTTATATTGTCACACAGTATATTTACAAGTTTTTCAGAACTTCTGTTTTAATTGGAGAAAGCGACAGTTCATCAAAAATAGATCCCCTTCTCTTGCCACCTAATTGTAAATTATTTTATAGGAAAGATAATAATAGGTTGTTACATCGAACTATGTTGAATAATTACTTAATTAAAAAAGCGCAATCATCGATTATTGTTATCCATGATACAGATGTCGTTTTACCATTGGATCAGATTATCCAAGCGACCAACTTAATCAGAGACACTAATACTGCTATGGTCTCCCCCTATAGTGGGGAACTTTTTAATGTAGATAACTTGTTCAAGGTGATGTTTGGTAAACTATTAGATCCCTTATTTTTCACTCTGAATAGAAATAAATTTTATGTTAGTGCTAAAAGAGCATGGGGCGGGTCAACCTTTTTATCTAAGACTATGTATAGGAACGCAGGACTTGAAAATGAAAATATTTCTAGCTGGGGACCTGAGGATGTAGAACGCACTAAGCGTTTAATGAGGTTAGATTACAAAGTGAAGCGCGTAGATGGTCCTTTATTTCATTTACCCCATGAACGTAAAGAAAACTCAGGTTATGAAGATCAGGAAATCTATTTTAGACTTATGGAGGAATATTTAAGTATTTGTAATATGGAGAAAAATGATTTAGAAAATTATATTCAACATTGGGCTTGGAATAAATAGTAGATATATGGAGAATAGAATCAGAATAAAAGACATTCATGACTTGAAAGATAATACTTACAGTATTCTCCCAACTTCAAATGGTCTGTATGAGGGGAAAATGGGTATAGCTATATCTTATTTGACTTTGGCTAAGGGATATGATAATAAGATTTTTAAAGAAAAAGGGAATAAGATATTGCATGATGTGATTGAAAATATATCTTACACTGAAGACTTGTCTTTTAAAGAGGGTGTTTTGGGCGTTGGATGGGGTTTAGAGTGGTTAAAGCAGAGCAAAATTTTGGATATAAACACAGATTTTGTCCTTGAAGAAGTAGATGATACTATCTATAAATTGGTAGTTTTTGCATTAGACAAGGGGTTATCGTTACAAGATGGTCTTCTCGGAAAGTTAGCCTATTATTTTAAAAGATTAAAGGGGCGTTCTTTAAGTACACATAGGTACCGTTACCTTTGTCATCAAGAATGTATAGTCATTTTGACAGATAATTTATACGAACTGCTATATGGAGAAGAGGGTCTTTTGAATATAGACGAGACAGAAATTTTGAAACAAATTGATCAAAAGGATATAGTTGAACTCACTCAGGTGCTTCTCTTGATAAGTAAATTTGTTAATGTAAATGATCCAGCAATAAAAAAGATGTTCACTAAGACTATGCTTTTTGCAGATTATTACATGAATATATTAATAAAAAAAGGAGGGTGTTATAGAGACAGAAATCCTTCCTTTTCTAACACTATCTCATTTTTTGCTTTATCTTTTTATACAGCCGCAAAAGAAAGCAAGGATACCTTTTGGGAAGAAAAAGGCATTCAGCATGTTAATGATATAATATCCCAAGAAAAGAAACTAAGACATAATAATAAAGAACTAATAGAAAGCTTGAAAATTAACACATTACTACATTACTACTTTCCGGAGAACGGGTACGAAAAAAAAGCAAAAAATGATATTAAAAGAATAAACGTGGATATGGCATCTAATATATTCTATAATGGAATTTATTCAATTTATCTCTGCCAAATGTGTTTATATAGACCGGAATATAATGAAAGCTGCGCAGAGTTACTGTTTATAAATTAATTGGTGATGTTTATCTTGAGTAGCAGTAATCAAAGCCTGGTCACCTTAGAGAAGATTTATACAAAATATGAATTAGTGCAGTATTAAAAAAACAGAACGGTATTATGTCCTTTCCTTTCTACAAACAACTGAATGCCATGGATTGTGGTCCCACCTGTCTCCGGATGGTCGCGCGTTATTATGGAAAACATTATAATACGGATGGTATTCGACAGGTGGCCGGTTATTCTAAGGAAGGCGTTTCGCTTTTAGGCATTAGCCTGGCAGCAGAAAAGATGGGTTTTCGTACGAGAGGTGTTCAGGTTACTGAGGATCAAATTTTACGCAAAGCGCCTCATCCCTGTATTCTGCACTGGGAGCAAAATCATTTTGTGGTATTGATAGGAGTTTCTCGATGGGGAGGGACAAAGATCTTGGTGGCTGATCCTGCTAAAGGTCTTATTACTTACAATCGGAGGGAATTTTTACAGCATTGGGCTGCCAACTCCTCCCTCGGAGGGGAAGGTTGGGTGGGGGGCACTGCTCTGCTTTTGGAGCCTACGCCTTATTTTTACGAACAGGAAGGAGAACAGGAAGACAAGTTAAACTGGAACTGGATATTGCAGTATCTGAAAAAAAGTAAATGGCTGCTTACTCAGGTCTTTATCGCACTGATTATTTCTTCTATTTTCCAACTTATTTTCCCTTTTCTGACGCAAAGCATCGTAGATACTGGAATCAACACCCGAAATCTATCTTATATCACCATCGTACTCATTGCGGAATTGGTGCTGGTATTCAGTCGCAGTATTGTCAATTTCATTCGTAGTCGGCTGCTATTGCGTATTTCTGCCGTATTGAACCTTAATATTCTTTCTGATTTTTGGATTAAGCTTATCCGGTTACCTATCAGTTATTTCGATATCCATCACTCGGGCGATACGCTGCAACGGATAGGGGATCACAATACCATTCAAAACTTCCTGACCGGCACCGCTTTAAATACCATTTTTTCTATTTTTAACTTTATTGTTTTTGCCTTTGTACTGGCTTATTACAATGTACAGTTGTTCTTTGTATTCCTGATTGGCAGCATCCTGTATTT
>Ga0079226_10001797_pt1 | contig 16508 bp, 16 predicted proteins | sample Poulit2014_FD_76345 | JGI IMG/M metagenome (GOLD analysis project Ga0079226, IMG submission 76345) | Agricultural soil microbial communities from Georgia to study Nitrogen management - Poultry litter 2014 | ecosystem: Environmental > Terrestrial > Soil > Agricultural land | place: USA: Georgia...
AAGGCCGACGGCTACGACGGGACCCTGTCGTATGCGGGCATCAACTCGCCGACCACGATGAAGTCGGCGGTGGCGATCCAGACGATGCTCGAGGCGGTCGGCTTCACCGTCGAACTCGATCTCGCCCCCGATGCGGCGGGTCTGGTGCGCACCATGTACGCCGAACACGACTACGACATCGGGTATTCGGCGTTCAACGTGCTCGACGAGGATCCGTTCGTCCGGCTCTACGGCAACCTGTACTCCACCTCCACCGGCAACGCGATGGGCTTTGCCGACCCGGAGATGGACGAGTTGCTGATGCAGGTCCAGGCGGCCGGCTCGGATGATGACAAGCGTGAGGTGCTCGGCCAGGTCCAGGACCTGGTCGACCAGACCGCGCCGTTCGCCCCGGTGTCGGGCAGCCGCACCCTGATCGCGATGGGTGAGAACGTGCGCGGGGTGGTACCGAGCCTGGACGGGATCATGCTCTTCCACGGTGCGTGGGAGGAGTGAGGTAGCGCAGGCGCGCCGGCCGCACCACACAGCGACCGGCGGGGCGGCATCGGGAAGATGTCGCCCCGCCGGTCGTCGGTCGTGGGGTGTCCGTCACGCCGGTATCGCGCGCCGAGTCGGACCGCGGGGGCGTGAGCTCTACACGACCGGCCGGTACCACGAGGTCGCTTCGCCCGGCGGGCAGGAGAACCGGGCCTCGCGCCGGATCTCGTGCTCTGCCTCGCAGTGCCGCACCTCGAGGTAGTTGCCGTCCGCGCTGGTCTCGTCCAGCAGCTCCACCGGACGGGTCGGCACGCTGGCATCGCAGTCGGTGCACCACAGTTCGAGCGGTTCCTGGATCCACTGGTCATCGGTCATGCGCAGGACTGTAGTCCGCAGCCGGCTCTTCGGGGGCCGGGCCGGTCGTCGTGATGGCCGAACGCGCAGGCGAGGGCACCCCGCGGCCCGTAGGGTGGCATGCATCACATATCGGTCCGGGGTGTGGCCCGATTCGATCCGGGCCGCGTGATCCCCGCGGTCCTCGAGCGACAGGTGGTGCACATTGACCGGCGGCATCGGCGACTGGCTCCGCAGACATCGGCACAACACCCCCGACCGGATCGCGCTGCGCGAGGTCGAGACCGGCGCGTCCTGGACGTTCGCCGATCTGGACCGGCGCACCGACGCCCTGGCGGCGGCGCTGCGCGCGCAGGGCACCGCGCGCGGAGACCGGGTCGGGCTGGTCACCGTCAACAGCGCCCACATGCTCGAGGTGATCTTCGCCGTGGCCAAGCTCGGGGCGGTCGCGGTGCCGATCAACGTCCGGCTCTCGGCCGAGGAGATTCAGTACATCCTCACCGACTCCGGGGCCGGAACCGTCTTCGTCTCCGCCCCGCTCGCCGCGACCGCCGCGCAGGCCACCGCCGGCACGCAGGTGACCTGGGTCGTGCAGATCCCGGCGGCGGCCCAGCGGAGAGAGGGGACCGACTCGGAGTTCGAGCAGCTGATCTCAAGCGCCCCTCAGGGCCCGGTCACGGCCGAGGTCGACGGCGGCGATCTCGCGATGCTGATGTACACCTCGGGCACCACCGGAAAGCCCAAGGGCGCGATGCTCACCCACGACAACATGCTGTGGAACGCGATCAACAGCTTCAGCGCCGCCGGCGAAGGCCTCTACCCGCGTGATGTGAACCTCTCGGCGGCCCCGCTGTTCCACATCGGCGCGCTCGGCATCTTCACCCTGCCCCTGCTGTACGCCGGCGGCACCACCGTGATCATGGAGGCCTTCACGCCCGAGGCGTGGCTGGACGCGGTCGAGCAGTATCGGCCCACCGTCTCGTTCTGCGTGCCGGCGATGTGGGCGGCGATCGACGCCGCACCGTCGATCGGCAAACGCGACCTGTCGTCGCTGCGCTACGTGCTCTCCGGCGGGGCGCCGTGCCCGCTGGTGCTCATCGAATCGCTGCGGACCCGTGGCCTGAACTTCCTCGAGGGTTTCGGGTTGACCGAGACCGCCCCAATCGTCTCGGTGCTGGCCAGCGCCGATGTGGTGGACAACGCCGGTTCGATCGGGAAACCGGTGATGCACGTCGACCTGCGCGTGGTCGACGAGCAGGGGGCGGCCGTGCCCACCGGTGAGGTCGGGGAATTGGCGATCCGTGGGCCGAACGTGTTCGTCGGCTACTGGAACCGCCCCGACGCCACCGCCGAGGCGATCGTCGGCGGTTGGTTTCTGTCCGGGGATCTGGCCACCTGCGACGAGGCGGGCTACTACCGGATCGTCGACCGCAAGAAGGACATGATCATCTCGGGTGGGGAGAACGTCTACGCCACCGAGGTCGAGCAGGTGCTCTACCGGCATCCCGAGATCACCGAGGTCGCGGTGGTCGGCCGGCCCGATCCGCAGTGGGGCGAGGCCGTGGCCGCGGTGGTGGTGCGCACAGCCGGCAGCGACCTGAGCGAAGAGTCCCTGATCGCTTGGACGCGTGAGCGACTGGCCGGGTTCAAGACCCCGCGCACCGTGGTGTTCACCGAGGCGCTGCCGCGCACCGCCACCGGCAAGGTGCTCAAACGGCAGCTGCGCACCACCTGGTCGGAAGACGGAGAGGTGGTGCAGCGATGAGTGCCCACGCATCGACCCTGCCCGAAATGCTCGCCGCACAGGTCGAGCACGCACCGGATGCGCCGCTGCTGTGGTCCGGCTCCCGGCCCACCGGGTACGCGGACTTCGCCGCCCAGGTAGACGGTCTGGCCACGGCGTGGACCCGGCTGGGCATCGGCTACGGAGACCGGATCGCCATCGCTGCGGCCAACGATCCGGCCTGGCTGGTGACCTATATGGCCACCGTGCGCATCGGCGCGGTACTGGTGACCCTCAACGTCGTCTACCGCGAGCGCGAATTCCTCCACATGCTCGGCCAGTCCGGGGCCCGGGTATTGGTGTGCGACCACGTCTCCGGCGACTTCGAGTTCGCACCCTTCCTCGCCGGGCTGCGCCCGCAACTGCCCGCACTCGAACACCTGGTGTTCCTCGGCGCCCCGAACGATGACGACGGACTTCGGTGGGAAGAGCTCGCCGCCACCCCGGCCGACCCGGACGCGCTCGCCGCCGCCGGGACCGTGCTGCCGGAGGATCCGGCCGTGATCCTCTACACCTCCGGCACCACCGGCGAGCCGAAGGGCGCGGTGCTGACCCACCGCAGCCTCCTGGCCTCGGCCCGGGCCCAGGCCGAGCGGTTCGCACAAACGGCTGACGACGTCGTGCTCGGCGCGCTGCCGTTCAACCACGTCGGGGGCCTGACGTGCGGATTCGGGGCGGCGCTGGTCAGCGGCGGGGCACTGGCGGTGCTGCCGCGGTTCGTGCCCGACGAGGTGCTCACCGCGATGGTCGGTGTCGGTGTGACCCTGATGGTGGGTGTGCCGACCATGTACACCCTGCTGCTCGGCGCCGACGGGTTCTCCCCGGACCGAGTGGCCGCGGTGCGGCACTGCGTGGTGGGCGGATCCAACGTCGAACCGGCCCTGGCCGCGCGGATCGTCGAGGCCTTCGGCGGTGCGGGACTGTCGAACCTGTACGGGCTGTCGGAGACCTCGGGCGCCTGCATCATCTCCGCGCCCGGCGACGATCTCGAGACCGTCTCGACGACCATCGGCACAGTCCTCGGCGACTTCTCCGCGCGCATCGTCGATCCGTCGGGCGAGCCCGTCGCCCACGGCGGCACGGGCGAACTGCAGATCCGCGGCGACTGCGTCGCAGGCGGCTACTGGCAGATGCCCGAACAGACCCGGGCCGCCTTCCTTCCAGACGGCTGGCTGGCCACCGTCGACATGGGCGTGATGACCGAGGACGGACACATCGCCCTGCACGGCCGCAGCAAGGAGATGTATGTGCGTGGGGGATACAACGTGTATCCGGCCGAGATCGAGAACGTGCTCGGCACTCATCCATCGGTGGCGATGTGCGCGGTCATCGGCTACCCGGACGAGACGTTCGGGCAGAAGGGCTGCGCCTTCATCGTCCCGGCCCTGGGCGCCACGGTGGATCGCGCGGCGTTGCTCGATCTGTGCCGGCGGATGCTGGCCGACTACAAGGTCCCCGACCGGATCGAGATCGTCGACGCGCTGCCCATGACTCCGGCGGGCAAGATCCGGAAATACGAGCTGAAGGTCGAGGGGTGGTCCTGACCGAACGGGCGGCGGCGGTGACTCGCTGGGGCCACCGGTGTGGACACCGCCGTGTCACCGCCGCCAGGCCTGAACACGCGCCTCCCGGAGCGGTGCGAAATTAATTATCGTACCGGTTGTCGGGTTCGATCGAGGTGACCTCGACTCCGTCATCGGTGATGAGGAAACTGTCCAGGTCGGCACCGACGGTCAATGGGCTGCATCGCGTCGGTGATCATCCTTCGTGTGTCTGCCGATGGAAGGAGGTGAGCAACGCCGAAGCAGGCCGGAGAGCCGTGGAGGTCACAGGTCCGGCCACTGGTTGGGGGTGTCGTTCAGGCCCCAGTACAGGCTCTTGCCCGTGGTGTATTCGCGGATCCAGTCCCGCCCCTTCTCGTGACCGATGCCACTGTCTTTGAAGCCGCCGAACGGCACACTCGATGACAACACCTTCTGGGTGTTGACCCACACGTTCCCCGCATCGATGCGCCGGGCGACCGCCCAGGCCCGTTTGTAATCGCGGGTCCACAGCCCGCACGCCAGGCCGTAGGGGGAGTCGTTGGCCTGGTCGATCAGATCCTCGTCGTCGTCGAACGGCAGCACCACCAGGACCGGACCGAAGATCTCCTCCTGACATGCGCGCGCCTGGTTGGGCAGTCCCGCGATGATTGTCGGCGGGTAGAAGAACCCCTGGTCGAATCCGGGGCCGGACAGTGCGCGACCACCGCACAGCACGGTGCCGCCCTCGGACTCGGCCAGCCGCACGTAATCGTCGACACTGCGCCGGTGCTGGTCGGTCACCAGCGGCCCCATCTGGGTGTCGTCGCGCCGCGGATCGCCGATCCGGATCCGTCCGGCGGCCTCCACCATCGCCGCTACGACCTCGTCGTAGACACCGCGCTGGACGAACAGCCGGGAACCGGCGATGCACGCCTGGCCCTGGGAACTGAAGATCCCGTGCAGCACGCCGGGGACCGCCAGATCCAGGTCGGCGTCGTCGAACACCACGGTCGGGGACTTGCCGCCCAGCTCGAGGGACACCGGCATGATCTTCTCGGCGGCCGAATGGGCGATCGCCCGTCCGGTGGTGGTGCCCCCGGTGAACGAGATCTTGCGCACCAGCGGATGATCCACCAGGGCCTGCCCGACGATGGAACCGGAACCGGGCAGCACACTGATCAGGCCCGGCGGCAGACCGGCCTCGAGGATGCGCTCGCCCAGGGCCAGCGCGATCAGCGGGGTCCACGCCGCCGGTTTGAGCACCACCGCGTTGCCGGCGGCCAGTGCCGGGGCGAGCTTCTGCGCATCGGAGGCGATCGGGGAGTTCCACGGGGTGATCGCACCGACCACGCCCATCGGTTCGCGCACCGCCATGGCGAAGTAGTCGCCGCGGGCGACCGGCATCGCATCGTCGGCGGTCTCCATGCACGCGGCCACATACCGGAAGGTGCCGGCCGCGCTGGTCACCAGGGCACGCGCCTCCGAGATTGACTTGCCGTTGTCCGCGGACTGCAGCCGCGCCAGCTCTTCGTGGTCGCGCTCGATCAGGTCGCCCACGCGGTAGAGGACCCGGGCCCGCAGATGGGCGGGCAGCCCCCGCCACGCCGGGTCGCGCATGGCTGCGTCGCCCGCGGTGACCGCGTCGTCGACGTCGTCGGCGGAGGCCGCGGCAACATCGGCGATCACCGACCCGTCATAGGGGTTGACCGAGGTGATGGGGGTGCCGCGACCGGCACGCCAGGTGCCTGCGACAAGAATCTTCTTCTGTTTGGGCTGACTCATGTCGTCCTCTCATTTGGGATGGCCACGCCGACCTCGGTCAAAAAGTCGGTGACCGCGGCGTTGAACGCCTCGGGGGCCTCCTGGTTGGCCAGATGCCCGGCATCGGGGATCTCCACCAGTCGGGAGCCGGAGATCGCCTCGGCTATGGCGAGGGACTCCGGGCGGCCGGTCACCTCGTCGAGCGCCCCGTAGACCACCAGGGTGGGAGCGGTGATCTGCGACAGCCTCGTGCTGTGATCGGTGTCGGCCATGTAGGCGGCGGCGTAGCCGTAGCCGGGGAGCCGAATCGCGGCGGCCATCGCGTCTGCGACCGCGTCGACCCGGGCCGGGTCGGCGACCAGGCGCCGGGCGCGCGCCAGACAGAACTCGCGGGCGCCGAGCGTCGCCAACTCGTCGGGGCGGGAACGCATCGCGGCCGCGCCGGCCGCCGTGCGCCCCGACCCTCGGGTGCTGTCGCCGAGCACCAGCGCACGGACCCGCTTCGGGTGGCGCAATGCGAACTCCGCAGCCAGCACCCCGCCCCAGGACATGCCCAGCACCACGGCGTGCCCGGCACCGATCCGATCGAGTACACCTGCGATCTGATCGGCATAGTCCGCCGCCGACAGCGGCCCGGGCGGATCGGGCGACTCGCCGTAGCCGGGCGCGTCCCAGGCGATGACCCGGTACTCGTTGGACAACCCTGCGAGTTGACCGCGGAACGACTGAGCGGAACCGCCGATGCCGTGCAGACACAGCAGCACCGGTCCGGAACCGCTGTCGCGCAGATGGATCATGATCGCCTTTCCGATCGGGCCGCTGACGGCTGGATGCGTCGGCGGACGGGGCGGGGTGCGGGTGCCGGGCCGGTCAACCGCGGGTGATGCCGTACATCTCCGAGGTCTCCGGGTAGGTCGGCAGCTGGGGCTTGCGGGAGCCGATGATCACGCAGATCACCGCGTCCTGTTCGGGCAGCACCCGCAGGCTGCGCGGCACACCGGCCGGCACCCGGATCAGGTCGCGGTAGCCGAGCACCCGGCTAGCGGTCTTGGTGCCGTCCTCGACGTCGTGCACGGTGAACTCGACCTTGCCCTCGAGGACGAAGAACACCTCCTCCACGTCGTGGTGGTTGTGCTCGGGCCCGGCCGCACCGGCAGGCAGGATCATGTTGGAGAACGTGAAGTTCTGCGCCTGCAGGATCGACGGGTCCTGGCCGTGGTCGCCGGTGGCGCCGGAGCCGATGTACCGCACCTGGGCGCGGCGGAACTTCTCGCCCGCCTTGGTCTGGAAGGCCAGGGTCTCCCAGTCCTCGTTGCGGGTGTCGCGGGTGGCGATGGTCGAGTCGATCAACGCCTCCAGGTCGGTGTTGGCGGCGGTGGGGTTTTCAGTGGACATCGTGGAACCTCCAGATCGGTGGGTAAAAAAGGGAGATGGGCTGAATCACGCGGTGGTGACTCCCGGCGCGCGGCGAGCCGCGCTCAGACCCAGCCGGGGTCTGCTACCCCGCCCATGTGCTCGCGCACATACGGGGACGGCGGTCCGGCGGTGCGGAACAGATCCGACATCTCTGGGGTGCGCGGCCACACCCGTGGCTGCCAGGTCTGTTCGTCGATCTGCAGCACCTCGGCGGTGACCTCTGGCACGAGACCGGCCGGATCGATGTAGTAGGCGAAGGCGTTGTCGCCGGGCCCGTGGCGGCCCGGACCCCAGGCCGTCTCATGGCCGGCGACCTTGAGGCGGCCGATAGTGCGCATGAACGCGTCGAGTCCGCCGACCTCGTAGGCGACGTGGTTGGGGGCGGCCCACCCGTGCTGGTTGAACGCGATCACGTGGTGATCGGGATTGGTGCGCAGGAACACCATCTGACGCTCGGACCAATCGCTGACCCGCAGACCGAGCAGCCGGGTGTAGAAGGCCACGGCCGCATCGATGTCGGTGGTGTTGAGCACGCAGTGGGCGACCTTGCGCGGAACGGGGGCCTCGACGTTCTGCTCGGGCACCGCGAAGGTCTCCGCACTGATCTCGAGCACCCGGTTCTCGAAGTCGGCGAACCGGAAGGCGTAGCCGCCGCCGGGCCGGTCGACCCGGCCGGGCTCCTCGAGGATCCGCGCGCCCTCCGCGCGGACCCATTCGGCGGCGGCGTCGACCTCGGCGGGACCGGTGGCGGCGAAGGCGATGTGGTGCAGACCGTTGACCTGGCTGCGGTGCAGCTCGAGCACGTGGTGCTCCGGCCCGGTGGCACGCAGATAGGCGATGTTCTCGTCACGCTCGACCAGGGTCAGCCCCCACGGACCCTGGTAGAACTCGATCGACTCTTCGAACGCCGTGGTGCGCAGACCGACGTGCCGCAGCGCGCGCAGGCGCGGGGGAGACGGAGGGGTCATCGGATACGTTCCCTTCTTCCGGCGGCCGCCGGAAGGCGGCCGCATCAGACGGTCAGGCGGTGGGGATCCGCACGGGCGGGGTGAACGGCGTGGGCAGAGGTCCGAACGCGTCGACGTCGACCTCGATCACGGAAGGCCCGCGCGATCCCAGTGCGGCGGCCAGGGCGGGTTCGACCTCGTCGAGACCGCGCACCGGGTGGTAGGGCAGGTCCATCGATTCGGCGAGCAGCCGGAAGTCGGGGGTGGTCAGGTCCACGCCCGAACGCCGCGAGACGAACGCGTCCTGGGTGTTGCGCAACACCCCGTATCCGCGGTCGTTGAACAGCAGCAGCACCATCCAGGGCCGCTCCTGGGCCAGGGTCAGCATCTCGCCCAGGTGCACGGCCAGACCGCCGTCGCCGGCCAGGCACAGGGTCGGCTCGTCCGGGCGGGCGATCGCGGCTCCGATGCCCATCGCCAGCCCCTGTCCGATGCCGCCGCCGAGCGGGAAGATGTTCTCGTTCGGATGCCCGACGGAGAACAGCCGGTTGCCCCAGGTGCTCGACGGGATCGTCACGTCCCGGGCGATCACCGACCCCCACGGCAGCGCGGCCCGCAGGCCGTCGCAGATCTTCGCCTGCCAGCCGATCGCATCCCGCAGCTGCTGATGGGTGTTGCGCCGGGTGCGCGCGACCTCGGTGAGCCAGCCGTCTTCGGTCGCGGTGCGCTCCGGCAGTGCCTCGAGCAGCGCGTCGAGGGTGCGCGCAGCGTCCCCGACCAGCCCGATCTCGGCCGGGTAGGTCCGGCCCATCGCGGCCGGATCGACATCGAGCTGGATGTGCCGGGTCGGCAGATCCAGCGAATAGTCGCGGGTCTCGTTGGAGCGGAAATGGGTGCCGATGCTCAGCAGCACGTCCGCGCGGCCGAGCAGCTCCGCCGATTCGGGGTTGGAGGCGAAGTTGCCCAGGCACGCCCCGTGATCCTCGGAAACCGTCCCGCGCCCGGAGTTCGAGGTGAACATCCCGGCCCGGAGGGTGGTCAACAACTGTTCGACCTGGTCGCGGGCGCCGTGCGCGCCACCGCCGGCCCAGATCAGCGGGCGCTCGGCGGCCGCCAGCAGGGCGGCCGCGGCCGCGATCTGCTCGGTGTCGGCACCGACCGGCTCATCGACGACGATCGGCGGGAGCGCGACCTCGTTGGCCGCGTACTGCAGGTCGATGGGCCATTCCACGCTGACCGGTCCGGTCGGCGCGGACAGGGCCCGGCCGGCCGCCTCGGCCAGGATCGGCCCGGCCGAGGCGAGCGAGTCGATGGTGAAGGCCGACTTGCTCACCGCGGTGAGCATCCCGAGCTGGTCTTTGGTCTCGTGGATGAAGCCGCGGCCGCGGCCCAGATGCGTGGTTTCGATCTGCCCCGTCAGATGCAGCACCCGGGACCCCGCGGCCAGCGACTCAATCAGGGAGCCGGCCGCGTTGCCGGCGCCGGTGCCGGTGCTGGTGATCGCCAGCCCGATGCCGCCGCGTGCCCGGCCGTATCCGTCGGCGGCGTTGACCGCCGCCGCCTCATGCCGGACCGGCACGAAGCGCCGGTCGCGGGAGATCGCGTCGATCAGCGGCATGTTGTGCACGCTGACCACGCCGAACGCGGTGTCGATGCCGAGCGCGTCCATCAGCGCCACAACCAGATCGCCGCCGTTGGGGCCGGGGATCGCAGGGTTATCAGACATAGCGGCTAACTCCTCCAGAGATGTCGAGGGCCGTCCCGGTGGTGTAGGACGACCGGGGGGAGAGCAGGAAGACGATGGCGGCGGCGACCTCGGATGCGGTGCCGAAACGCCCGAGGCCGATGCCCCGGTCCGCGGCGATCTCCTCGGACCAGGCGGGGAAGTCCAGTGCGGAGTCGGATGCGTCGTAGCGGCGCTTCCACTGCCCGGTGTCGATCAGCCCGACGCACACCGAGTTGACGCGGACGTGCTGGTCGGCGAGCTCGCGGGCCAGGGACTTGGACAGGTTCAGCAGGCCGGCGCGGGCGGCCCCGGTGGTGATCAGGTGGGGTTCGGGCTGTCGGGCCAGCACCGCGTTGAGGTTGACCACGGCGCCGCCGCGCGCCGACAGGTGCGGCAATGCGGCGCGCACCGGATGGATCACCCCGAAGAACTTCAGGCCGACCTCGTCGAGCCACTCGTGGTCCTCGGTCGTGGCGAACGTGGACACCCGCGAGGCCCCGGCGTTGTTGACCAGATACTGCAGACCGCCGAAGCGCTCCACGGTGTTGTCGATCAGGCGCTCCACCTGCTCGCGGTCGCGGACGTCGGCCGGCCACCAGGCGAGCCGGTCGGGGTGGAGCTCGGCCAGAGGGGCGAGTACGCGGTCGAGCTGTTCGGCGTTGCGGCCACAGGTGGCCACCTGCACGCCTTCGGCCAGCAGCGCCTCGACACAGGCGAGGCCGATACCCGAGCTTCCGCCGGTGACGACGGCCACATCGCCCTGCATTTGTAGATCCATGACACAGGACCGTAACAGATAAGCCTTTAACCCGTAAGAGATCTTTTATGAACGCGGCCCCGGCCGTCGCTGGGGGTTGACAACCGGAATGTCTTAGTCATAATAGATCTCACGTCGAGCATGTGATGCACGTCATGGGCAGCCCTGGTGGCGGCGTCAGTCACAGTGCGCCGGGTCGTGAATGTCCAGGTCACTCCGGTCGCTCGGTTTCCAGGTTTCCTTCTGTGAGCAGTCGTAGGGGTGAGGTGGCATCGATGGGTGACTCTGAGGCGGTGTCTATGGACGCGGTCAAACCGATTCTTTTCTGTATTCACGGGCTTATGGGAAACGCCGGTCAATTTGATCAACTGTCCAGTATTTCCGACCGTTATGTGATCGATGCGTGGGCCGTTCCGGGTTATGCGGGCGCCCCGGCGGCCCCGGAGGGCGCCTCCCTGGAGTGGTTCGCGTCCCGGGCCGCCGAGGCGATCACCGCCACGGGTGCGGCGCCGGTCCACGTGCTCGGCGCCGGCTGGGGCGCGATGGTGGCGATGCAGCTGGTCGTCGATCACCCGGATCTGGTGCGCAGCGTTGCGCTGGTCGACGGCTACCTGACGGTCGCCGACGCCGACCCGGCGGTGCTGCGGGACGGCGGGATCGACGCCCGGGCACGGGACCGTGCTGCGGCGCTGACGGCGCCGGGGGCCTCGGATGCGGTGATCGATCGGGTGGGCCGGATCCTGGCCGAGGGCGTGGCGGTCGACGGTTACGCGGCGGCCGCGGCGGCTGGCACCGGGGTCGACCTGGCGACCGGGCTGCGGCGGGTGCGCAAACCCGCCGTGGTGATCACGGGCGAACAGGCCGGGGTGGAGCCGGCCGCTCGCAGCCAGCAGGTGGCCACCGCCTTCCCCGAATCGGTGCAGGTGGCCGTGCACGGCGCGGGAAGCCTGACGCATCTGGAACGGCCGGAGGTGCTGGCCGAATGGCTGCGTTCCTTCCTCTACATCGTCGACCAGGTCCGGGAGGACCGCGATCAGGTGGAGGCGTCGTGACCGATCTGACCGACAAGTCCGTCCTGATCACCGGCGCCGGCCGCGGTCTCGGCGCGGCGATGGCACGACACATCGCCCGTGCCAGCGCCGCCGTGTGGTTGGCGGACATCGACGCGGACGCCGGCGCGCGCGTGACCGCCGAGCTACAGGCGGACGGTGCACGGGCCCGGTTCGTGCCGGTCGACGTCGCCGACCCGCAGTCCGTGGCGGCGATGGCCGCCGAGGTGACCGCCGACGGCCCGCTGTACGGGCTGGTCAACAACGCGGCCCTGGCGGACAACGTCGGCGGCCGGGAGTTCTTCGACATCTCGGTCGAGGAGTGGGACCGGCTCCACACGGTCAATACCCGGGGGCCCTGGCTGGTCGCGCGCGCGGTCGCCGGATCGATGATCGGCGCCGGCGCCGGGCGGATCGTCAACATCGGGTCGGACTCGGCCCTGTACGGCTCGCCCCGCCTGGCGCACTACATCGCCAGCAAAGGAGCGCTGATCGCGTTGACCCGCGGCATGGCCCGCGAACTCGGCGCACACGGGATCACCGTGAACCTGGTGGCGCCCGGCATCACCGAGACCGCATCGACCCGTGACGTGCCGGCCGAGCGGCACGAGCTGTACCGCTTGAACCGCGCCATCGAGCGGCCGCAACAGCCTTCCGACGTGGTCGGGGTGGTGACCTTCCTCCTCGGCGGAGAAGCGTCGTACCTGACCGGCCAGACACTGCCGGTCAACGGCGGCTTCGTCCTCAACTGACCAGACACGAAATGGAGATGGTGATGGCTGTCCATACCGATCCGCTCGCCGAACAGCGCCCCTGGCTGGACGGGGAGAACGAGTTCACCGTCCGGGTCCGGCAGATGACCTGGGAGAGCGACGGGGTCGTATCGCTGGATCTGGTGAGCGACGAGGGGCACGTCCTGCCGGCCTGGCAGCCCGGGGCGCATATCGACCTGGTGCTGTCGGCCTCCCTGGTCCGGCAGTACTCGCTGTGCGGGTCGCCCGCCGACACCACCGGATACCGCGTCGCGGTTCTGCGCGAAGAGCAGAGTCTGGGCGGATCGACGTTCGTGCACGACCGGCTGCGGGTCGGTCAGCAGCTGCGGGTGGTGGGTCCGCGCAACAACTTCGGACTCGCCTCGGCGGAGTCGTACCTGTTCATCGCCGGCGGCATCGGGATCACCCCGATCCTGCCGATGATCGCCGCGGCCGAGGAGGCCGGAGTCCCGTGGCGCCTGCTCTACGGCGGTGCGCGCCGGGTGGGGATGGCGTTCTTAGGCGAGCTGGACCGCTGGGGAGACCGGATCACCGTCTTCCCGGAGGACGAAGGCCCGCGGATGGATCTGCCGACGATCGTCGCCGACCTGGCGCCCGGTGAGCACATCTATGCGTGCGGACCGTCGCCGATGCTCGAAGAGCTCGAGGAACTGTGCGATCCGCTGCCCGGTCAGGTGCTGCACCTTGAACGCTTCATGGCCAAGGCCCGCGAGGACACCTCGGCCACCGACGAGGAGATCTCGGTGCTGTGTCGGGCCAGCGACGTCGAACTCAGCGTCCCGGCAGACCAGACGATCCTCGAGGCGATGGAGGCCGCCGGGATCTCTTGGCCGAACTCCTGCCGAGAAGGGATCTGTGGTTCCTGTGAGGCCGTGGTGTGCGAGGGCGTGCCCGACCACCGTGACTCTCTGCTGTCGCCGGAGGAACAGGAGGCCGGCGAAACGCTCATGGTCTGCGTGTCCCGAGCACAGACCCCGCGGTTGGTGATCGACGCCTGACCGCCCTGGCTGACGAGTACCGCACACACGTGACCCGAACCGTATCCACGACAAAGGAGACGAACAGATGGCCGATGACCAATACCTGGTCGTTCATCAGACCAGAGACGCCGAACCGACGAGTTACGAACTGCAGCTCGCCGGAATGATCGAAGAGATCTTCGCCACCGGAGTCCACGACCTGGCCGGACTGGTGGAGGGGCTGCGGGCACGCGGTCTGTCCGCACCCGACGGGGCTCAGTGGACCGAGGACACCTTCCGTGAGCAGATCGCGAAGCTAGGAGCCTGAACAATGACTATGTGCATGGTCGAGAAGACGTGGACCGAGGACGATCTGTGGGCGCTGGGGGTGAACAACCAGTGGTACGCGGTATGCCCCTCGTCGTTCGTCCCCGTCGGCGGCATCAAGCGACTGACCCGACGCGGACAGAACTGGGTGCTGTTCCGGGAGACCAACGGGCAGCTGCGCATGCTCGAAGACCGGTGCCCGCACCGGGGCGCGCGGTTGTCGCTGGGGCTGCACCGCGGGGACCGCATCCAGTGCGCCTACCACGGTGTACAGGTCGACGGCACCGGCACGGTCGCCGCGGTGCCGGCGCTGCCGGACGCGAGCATGGCCGACAAGAAGCTCGTGCCCAGCCTGCCCATCCGTGAGATCGGCGGTGCGGTGCTGGCCTACTTCGGCGATGCGAAGCACCCGGAGCCGTGTGAGCTGGAGGTGCCGGCTCCGCTGGTCGATCCGGAGATCGACTCGTTCCTGTGCTACGTGGAATGGAAGATCCCGTGGCGCTGGGGCATGGAGAACCTGGTGGACCCGATGCACGGCGCGTTCCTGCATCACGAGTCGCACGCGATGTACCAGGGCGAGACGTCTGCGCGATTCAAGATCCGCGAGACTGCCAAGGGTTTCATCTTCGAGAAGACCGATCAGCGCGGGGTGAACTTCGACTGGTCCGAGCTGACCCGCGGCGGTGTGGACTGGGTGGATCTGGAGATCCCGTATCCGCCGTCCGGGGGACCGGGCGGGCCGTTCGGCATCGTCGGGATGATCACGCCGATAGATGAGCACAGCTCGGCGGTGTTCTTCTGGCGCTACCGCAAGGTCAGCGGCTGGGAACGCGACGTGTGGCGGTTCCTGTACAAGACGACCCTGGAGGCACGGCACTTCGCGGTGCTCGAACAGGACCGGGAGATGCTCGAGGGCATGCCCGACGACGCCGACCAGGCGGAGAACCTCTACCAGCACGACCTGGGGGTATCCCGGGTACGCCGGCTCTACCGGGCGGAGGCCCGGCGGCAGATCAAGGAACTCAACGATGAGTCGGCCTGATCTGCCCGTCCCGCCGGGCGGACGCGTTCCGCCCGGTGGGTGCCCCCTTCCCCTCAGCGACGAAACGGACTGACCATGGCCAACGACGAGCAAAGAAGCACTGTGACCGCTACGCCGGATGCAGGCCCGCGACTCGGTGATGGCATCCGGGTCCGCGATGCAAGCAAGGTGTTCCAGACCGACAAGGGTCGGAAGGTCATCGCGCTCGAGAGCGTGTCCCTGGACGTCGCGGAAGGCGAGATCGTCTCGCTGATCGGGCCGAGTGGCTGCGGAAAGAGCACACTGTGCATGCTGATCTCGGGACTGGATCTGCCCACCGAAGGCACTGTGCACGTCCACGGTGCGCCGGTGACCGGGCCCATGCCCGATGTCGGCATGGTGTTCCAGCGCGACCTGCTGTTCGACTGGCGCACCGTGATCCAGAACGTGCTGACACCGTTCACGATGCGCGGTGAACCGACCAAACCCCACCAGGAACGTGCCCGAGAGCTGCTGGCCCAGGTGGGTCTCGGCGACTTCGAGAACCACCGGCCTTATCAGCTGAGCGGCGGTATGAAACAGCGCGTCGCTCTGTGCCGCGGCCTGATCCAGGACCCGCGCGTACTACTGCTCGACGAACCGTTCGCGGCGCTGGACGCCCTGACTCGGGAACAGATGCAGATCGACGTGCAGTCGCTCTGGTCGGACTCGGCCAAGACCGCGGTCCTGGTCACCCACGACATCGGCGAGGCGGTCTTCATGTCGGACCGAGTGGTGGTGATGAGCGCTCGCCCCAGCCGGGTGCACACCATCGTCGACATCAACCTGCCGCGCCCGCGGACCCCGGAGGTCCGCGAGATGCCGGAGTTCGGGGAGAAGTTCGCCGAGATCCACCACATCTTCAAGGAGCTGGGGGTGCTGTCATGACCACCACGACGCCCGGGACGAAGCCCGACCACACCACCACCCGCGCACTGTCTCTTGCCAGTGGACGCGGACTACGAATGAACCGGGCCAGCTGGACGATCCTGTCCCTGATATTCACCATCGTGGTCTGGGCGCTGGTGGTCGCCCTGTTCTCTCCCGCGCCGTACATCCTGCCCAGCCCGGGGTCGGTGATCGAACGACTGTGGACCAGTCGGGAGATGCTCACCGAAGCCGCGTGGCCGACGATCGAGGTGGTCCTGTCGGGATTCGCGATCGCTCTGGTGATCGCGGTGCCACTGGGCATGCTGATCGTGGCGATACCGCTGCTGGACAAGATGATCTACCCGCTGGTGATCGCCTTCAACAGCATCCCCAAGGTCGCACTGGCCCCGCTGTTCGTGGTCTGGTTCGGGTATGGATCGGCGCCGCGCATCCTGACCTCGAAATTTCATGAGGCGCCGGTCCTGGCCTGAGCATCTTCGGATGGTGGTTTGCGAGCTGTCTCCCGTGGTCAGGCGTGGGGTGGTTGTCCGCTGACCGCGGTTCAGGTCCGGGTTCCACTGGCCCGGCAGGGGGTTGTCTTTCGTCTCGAATGGTCGGTTTCGTGTTGGTCAGGTCGGTGCCGGTAGTGCTGTCAGCCGGTCGATCGCTGCCACGATCAGCGAGGACCACGGCGCACTCGCCGAGAATCGCAGCCTCGTTTGGCGG
>Ga0079226_10001799_pt1 | contig 16497 bp, 13 predicted proteins | sample Poulit2014_FD_76345 | JGI IMG/M metagenome (GOLD analysis project Ga0079226, IMG submission 76345) | Agricultural soil microbial communities from Georgia to study Nitrogen management - Poultry litter 2014 | ecosystem: Environmental > Terrestrial > Soil > Agricultural land | place: USA: Georgia...
ACGATGCCTATTAAAATCCAAAACCTACCTTTATCCGAGACCACTTGCAAATACCTTCTTTCAATGTAAACATACTTCACCTTTAGTTTAGCAGGAGAGGATTGGAGGAGCAAAAGAGAGGAGGAAAAGTACTATTGTAGATATTGTTATACTAAATTAGTATTAAAAAACTTATTTTATTCGATGGCGCCCGTCCGTAAATAGGTACTCTTAATAAGATTCATTATAAGATACTGATGAGAAAATGTGTTAAAATAGTTTAAAGTAGTAAGTTAACAAGATACCAGTTGCCATCACTGATATAATAGTATACAATGAGTAAAAAGGGCGAAAGGGTGTTCGTGTTTGGGAAACGTTAATACTATCCGTACTGTCGAACTATTTGCCGGAGTAGGCGGATTCAGATTAGGTTTAGAAAAAGCAAATAAATCTTTGTTTAAAACTGTTTGGGCTAATCAATGGGAACCTGCTAGAAAAGCACAAGATGCTTATGAATGCTACACCCATAATTTTAAATCAGGAAATCATAGTAATGATGATATAGGCAAGGTGGAAAGTAGTTTGTTTCGTGAGTTGAACCCGGATTTATTGGTAGGAGGTTTTCCTTGTCAGGATTATTCTGTAGCAAGGTCACTTTCGGGGGAAAAAGGAATTCAAGGAAAAAAGGGGATTCTTTTTTGGGAGATAGAACGCATAATAGAAAATTCACACCCTAAATATTTATTGTTGGAAAATGTTGATCGTTTATTAAAATCACCATCCAAACAAAGAGGGAAAGATTTTGCTGTGATGTTAGCTACTTTATGGCAACTAGATTATAATGTTGAATGGCGTGTTATAAATGCAGCAGATTATGGCTTCGCCCAAAGAAGAAGACGGGTATTTATTTTTGCATACAAGAGAGATATTGAATTTGACCAAAGACAACGGCAGTTTAAAAATGAAGAGATTGTTTTCAAAAAAGGATTTTTTGCTGAACCGTTCCCTATAAAAGAAAAACCATATAAAGGACGAATTAATGAAGTAAAACTCCCTATTGATAGAGTAGAAATAACCGATAGTTTTTCTTTTGGGTTTCATACGTCTGGAATAATGAGAGATGGAAATGTTTATACTGTTCACGCTGATCCAATTCGTCGAAATCCTACTCCACTAAAATCTATTCTTGTTGAAGAGAGTAGTGTTTCTGATAAATTTTATCTAACTGAAGAAAACGAGAAAAAATTTGAATATTTGCGAGGTGCTAAAAAGGTTGAACGCACTTCAGCCGATGGCCATAGATACTATTTTTCAGAAGGTGGTATGTCACCAGTAGATTCATTGGAATTGCCAGGAAGAACCATGTTGACAAGTGAGGGTACTGTTAACAGAAGTACACATATAATAGAAGTTAATGGAAAAAAAAGATTTTTAACACCTATTGAGTGCGAAAGACTAAATGGTTTTGAGGATAATTGGACTGACATAATGAGTGATCGAATGCGATATTTTTGCATGGGAAATGCACTTGTTGTAGGCTTAGTCGAAATAATGGGAAGAAGAATTGAAGAAATTGAAAAATATCTTGAAAATGAAAATCGTGATTTAGTTCAACTAGAAATGCTTTAAGCTGATACATGTATCAGCTTTTTTTGTTAGACTATAGTTATATAGGAGGAGTTGGTCTTATGACTTATGATACAAAGGAAAAGTTAATATATAAATCAAAACAAGCTGAGGGGAAGACCTTTGGTGAAATAGATAGGACAGGAAGGATTGAGAACAATAGGGCTAAGGGGGGACTTGGGCAAATAGTAGAAGAAAGCTTCTTTGAATATGAAATTAATTCTGAAAGTGAGCCTGATTTTGAGAATCTAGGTATAGAATTAAAAGTAACACCTTTCAAAAAAAATAAAAGTGGTAGTATTTCGGCAAAAGAGAGATTAGTTTTAAATATTATTAATTATCATAAGGAAGTACATACAGATTTTGAGAATTCAAGTTTTTGGAGAAAAAATGAAAAACTTCTTCTCTTATTTTATGAATGGATTCCTCATATTAAACGAGCAGATTATAAAATTATTAAAGCATATTTGCATACATATACAGAAGAAGACCTCGAAATCATTAAGCAAGATTGGGAGAAAATAGTATCAAAGATTCGCTCAGGGCTTGCACATGAATTATCTGAAGCAGATACCAACTATTTGGGTGCTGCTTCAAAAGGAGCAAATAAATCCTCTCTTCGCACTCAACCATATTCTGATATGTCAGCAATGCAACGAGCTTACTCACTGAAGCAAAGTTATATGACTACTCTTGTGCGTAAATTAATTAATAAAGAGGATCTTGTAAGATTTGCAACTCCGAAAGAACTAAAGGATAAATCATTATTGGAACTGCTGGAACAAAAATTCTCCCCTTTTAAAGGGATGTCATTGGAAGACATATCGTTAAAGAAAGACTTAGACATCAATTATCAATCGAAAAGTTTTTTGCAGGAGTTTGTAAGCGGGCTGCTAGGAATTCGAGGCACAAAGCTTAATCAAATAGAAGAGTTTGAAAAAGCTAATATAATTAACAAAACAATTAGGTTAGAGCCTAATGGAGTTCCGAAAGAACACATGTCATTCAGGAATGTTGACTTCTTCGAATGGTCCCAAGAAGATTGGGAAGACAGTTGGGTGAAAAATTACTTTGAAGAATCAAAGTTTTTGTTTATTATCTTTCAATATAATCAATCAAAGAATCAAAATCCAAATCGAAAGTTATATTTTAAGGGTATTCAACTATGGAATATGCCAAAGAAAGAAATTGAAAATCAATTGAAAAACTTCTGGAAAGAAATGAAGTCTCTCATTAATCATGGTATTGAATTAACTCCAGTTTATCAAAAAAATCGAACCATTATAAAAAACAATTTACCAAATCCAGGGTATAACAAATTGTGTCATATAAGGCCTAAGGCAAGAAATGCGGATGACAAAGTTCCACTTCCTGATGGTCAATATATTACTAAACAGGCTTTTTGGCTTGATAGAGAGTATATTGTGAAAGTAATAGGAGGACAGTAAAATGGCAGGATATATTTTTAACTTGGATAATAAACAGTCCCTTAAGGACTCTATCGCTAATGGCGTTTATAGTACGATTTTAAAAAGCACACCAAAAAATAACCTTTGGAATACTGCTCATGAAGGAACATTTGCAGATTATTTAACAATGAAGGAAGGAGATAATGTTTACTTTTTTATTAAAAGAAAAATATATGGTATAGGGGAACTTATAAATATAAAAGATGATTGTAAATTTTTAAATTTCCCTGAAGCAGATATCCCTAAATCCTTTGATTATAATTCTATTAAAGACTTAATGATAATGAATGAAACAAGTGACAACATAAAAAATAGAATGATATGTACCTTTAAAGGGAGTCCTTACTTTTTTCAAAATGGTGTAGATATGGATGAAGTCTTATCTTCAAATCCTGATAAATTTAAAATGTTGAGAGCCTTTTGGAAACGCTCCTTTATTAAGATAGATGATGAAGAAAATAAAGCCCTTATCGATGTTATTCTTAAAAATAATGAAAAAAATCTTGAAGATAGTGAATCTTTATTTGAAGAAAACGTACTTACACATCAAAAAATAAGGCATATCATAACTGAGGAATACAAAGCAAGTTCAGAAAATGTATTGCAAGCGGCTGCTGGAAAAAACGATGAAATAAAGCATGAGATGGCAATTGAGGCTGCTTTATTAGATTATTTAGCAAATAAAGAAGTAATTATTTTTGGGAATTGGGATTATATTTCACATCAGGTTATAGCCTCGCCCTTTAAGCCAATTGAATATATGGATAAAATGGACATATTTGGATATAGATATATACCCGGGTTCAAAACAATATCCAAGTATTTAATAATCGAGATTAAGAAAGGAAATGCAATTCCCGAAGATATTAATCAAGTGATGAAATATGTAGATTGGGTCAATCAGGAATATAGTTTTGGAGATTATGATATGATTGAGGCATTTCTTGTTGCATACGACTTTCCTAATGAGGTGATAGATACAAAAAGTAAAGTTGCTAAAAGAAATTTTATAAAAAGCAGAAGACCTGTTAATTCGAAGGAGTGGCAGAATTTAAGGCTTATAAAATATAGCTATAATAAAAATAAAGGTAAGTTGGATTTTGTGGAAATTGAATAAAGCTAAAATTATGATATGTGTTTTTAGGACGGTTGGTTGACCGTCCTTAGTTGGATAAAAGACTATTTACTTATTTTTAATGTTTTCATAATGTTAGGGCGCTCTCTTCCGAAATAATCGTGTATTTGTTGATAAATATTAAATAAACTGTTATATTTTATAACATTATCTTTAATGGGGGTGTATGTCTTTATGAAAGGTTGTTTCATAGCTTGGGAAGCTTTGTTAATATCATTATAAATTCCACCTGCTATTGCTCCTAATATAGACGCACCGACACCAGAAGCTTGCGTAGTTTGAGATACTTTAATATTTTTATTTAAGACATCTGCATATGTTTGCATTAATAATTCATTTTTTAAAGGTAATCCACCGCAGGCGAATACATCTTCCACTATTAATCCCGCATTTTCATAGGTATCAAAGATAACCTTTGTACTAAACGCAGATGCCTCAAGAAGAGATAGATAAATTTCTTCGGGTGTTGTATTTAGAGTTATCCCAATCATAGCCCCACTTAAATCGAAATTAGATAAAATAGAACGATTCCCATTGTGCCAATCTAAAGAAATTAAGCCACTTTCGCCAGGTGTAAGTTTCTGAGCTTTATTCTCAAGCAATTGAAAAATGGATATTTCACTGTCGTTTGCTTCCTTTATATATTCAAAAGGAACTTGTCCCTGGTACCATCCAAATAAATCTCCAACTGCTGATTGACCAGCTTCATACGTAAATAGGCCAGGAATTACTGCATCTTTCACTACCCCTGAAATACCTGAAACGTATTTAAATTGTTTATGTGACATAAGATGACATGTAGAAGTTCCCATAACCATAGTTAATTGATTTTGATTTGAAGCACCAATTCCCAAAAGAGAAGAATGAGCATCAATTATAGATACAGCTACAGGTGTACCTTTTAAAAGTCCAGTTTTATCAGCCATTTCTTTTGTTATGTTTCCTGCTTTTTCCCCTACATTCTTAATTTCCCCTCTTAATTTTAAAGGCATTGTATTTCCAAAATCTGAATTTAGTGCTTTGAAAAAATCTGTTGGAAATCCACTTTTTTCATTCCATAAGGCTTTAAATCCTAAAGAACAATTGCTCCTTACTACTTTTCCCGTTAAAATAGAAACAATCCAATCGCCAGCTTCAATGAAAAACTCTGTATTAGAATATAACTTTGGAGATTTATAGAAGGTTTCTAAGCACTTTGGAAGTAGCCATTCTGCTGAAATTTGATTTCCAAAAGAGCCTAACCATTCCTCCTGTCGATTTTTTGCCTTGTTAAGGATTTCCATGGATTCTTTTTGTGCACTATGGTGTTTCCATAATTTAACCCAAGCATGTGGGTCTGCTTTATGTTGCTTATATAAACACATTGGTGTTAGGTTTTTATCTGTTGCGAGTACTGTTGAGGAGGTAAAAGCTATTCCTACTCCTGAAATACTTCTATTTGTAATATTTGCTTTATAAAGAGCCTTAGGAATCCCAGTTTGTAAAACTTCCAAGTAATCCTCTGGATGTTGTAAAGCAAAGTCCTGTGGGAGGGTATTTTCTTCACTGGAGGGTAAGTGTTCCGTGATAACCCCATGTCTATAGGGAACAACGCTTGTACTAATGGTAGCTCCATTTTCATCAACAATCAATACTCTTCCTGATTCCGAACCAAAATCAATTCCAAGTGAATACATTTTATCTCATCCCCTTCTTTAATCACAACATTTTTATTGATTATAATTGAATTAATAGATGTATTCAAGAAAAGTAAACACATTTTTGCTCATTTATGTTTATATATGTTGACATTAAGCTTAAAATATCGTTTAATTAAGTATAAATGAACTAAAAAAAACATGGAGGATGAATTAATTTTGTTTAATAAATCACTAAAATCAACAGCCTTAAGATTAATTGCTCCAAAAACTATAAGAGAAGAGATATTAGAAATTGAATTAAAACCAGGATATGTTGCAGTTGAACCAACTTTAGTTAGTGTTTGCCATGCTGATACCCGTTATTACACCGGACATAGAAGAAAAGAAGCTCTTAAAAGTAAGTTGCCCATGGCGCTGTTTCATGAGGGAATTGGTATGGTAGTCGAATCAAATGATACCGAATTTCGTTTAGGTGAAAGGGTTGTTATTATTCCTAATATTCCGCGGTATGTGTTAGATCAAAAATCTAAATCAGAATGTTGTAATTCTTGTGCATCTGGAAACCCAGATAATTATTGTGAAGAAGGAGTCTTTTTAGGAAGTGGTTATGATGGGATTGGACAATCACGGTTAATATTACCCAGTGCTAATTTACTAACTGTTCCAGAAAACATTCCAGACAATATTGGTGTATTGACAGAGTTATGTTCAGTATCATTACATGCAATAAATCAATTATCTGAATTAGAAGTTACTTCAAAAAAGATTGCAATATTTGGTGATGGACCAGTTGGTTTTTTAACTGCAGCAATGCTACATTTTTACTTTAAGGTCCCAAAGGAACGACTAATCGTTTTTGGTGCTCAGAAAAGTAAACTTAAACAATTTGATTTTGCCACAAAGAATTTGATACATGATTTTGACTTTAGTGAGAATTTGGATATAGATATAGTCTTTGAATGCACAGGTGGCAACTTTAGTGAAAGTGCAATTAACCAAGCAATTGAATTAATAAATCGTAAAGGTAGATTAATTTTATTAGGAGTAACAGAAAAAAAGGTACCTATTAATACTAGAGATGTACTAGAGAAAGGTATTAAAATCTCTGGTTCTTCAAGAAGTGGTTATACTGAATTTAAGCTTTTAATGGATATATTACAAAATAAGGAGCTACAAGATAAGCTAATGAAATTAGTATCCAATAGTTCAATAAATGTTAATAACGTAAATGATTTAACTGATGCGTTGGACTATGTTGAGCAAAGTAAAAGTTGGCAAAAACTAATTTTGTCATTTAACTGGAAATGTATTTAGTCACTATGTAAAAGTTAGTTATTATGAAAGAAGTGGTAAAATGTTGTCGTTGGATAGACAAAAAAAAATTTTGCATTACATTAATGAAAATAGGGTTGCAACAGTATCTGAATTGGCAAGTAAATTCAATGTTCATGAAGCAACAATACGCAGAGACCTGTCTCTTCTTGAAAAAAACGGGCAATTAAAACGAACGCATGGTGGCGTTATGAGGATAGATGAAGTACTCTCTGAGCCTCCGGTCCAAGAAAGAGAATCTGTACAATTTTATGAAAAAAAAAGAATAGGCGAGTATGCAGGCAACTTTATTAATGATGGGGATAATATTATTTTAGACTCTGGAACTACAACTGTTCATATTGTTGAAGCTATTACTAGGAAAAAAAATATTACAGTCATTACAAATGATATAAATATAGCAACGAAACTAAGGTTTTCATACCAAAATAAGGTGATAGTTACGGGAGGGAATCTCTTTCCAGAAAGTTATATGCTTAATGGTCTCCTGACTGATGATGCCATAAATGAATTATTTGTGCATACAGCTTTTATTGGAATACCAGCTTTTCATCCCGATATAGGCTTATCACATTTTGATGATTATCTAGTATCTGCAAAGAAGTCAATGATTAGGTCTGCGAAAAAAGTAATTATTGTAGCAGACCATACCAAAATTGATAAAGTTGCTCTTTATAAAGTGGCAGAAATTCGTGATATTGATACATTAATTACAACAAATGAACTTGATAAAAATCAAAAAAGAGTTTTAAAAGAATTAGACATAGATGTATATATAGTTTAAAACAAAATTAGTAATTAATTTTAAATGAAATCAAAAATAAAGTGATTTATTTAATTTCAAATGTAAACCTTTACATAGGTTTAACTTAGACTATTCAATAGTTATTTTGTTAAGTTATAAATTATTTTGTTAGAGGGGGTATTGCTAATGACGGGATATTTAATACGAAGGATTTTATACTCGCTATTTGTAATATGGGGAGCAGTAACAGTAATATTTTTTGTAATACGTATTGTTCCAGGTGATCCTGCAGCAGTCATGTTAGGAACGTCAGCAACACCGGAGCAAATTAATGAATTAAGGGAAAGTCTTGGGCTTAATGAATCACTAATTCGTCAGTATATTGATTATTTAATAAATGTTGTCCAACTTGATTTCGGAGAGTCTTTTAAATTAGGAGGTTCAGCTTTAGATCACGTTCTTTATCGCTTACCTTTTACAATTACCTTAGCTGTATCGGCAATACTTATTGCCTTAATTATAAGTTTTCCTTTAGGAATATTAGCGGCTCGTAAATCTAATAAGTTTACTGATTGGCTAATATCATCTGGATCTTTAGTCGGTCAATCTTTACCAACATTCTGGGTTGGAATTATGTTAATTTTAATATTTGCAAGATTCTTAAATATACTTCCTAGTGCAGGTTCAGGATCATTTGCTCATTTAATATTGCCAGCTTTCACGTTATGTTTACCATTTATCGGGATGATAGTAAGACTTGTTAGAAATGGTATTTTAGATGAACTAGGCCAAGGCTATGTTCAAACAGCAAGATCCAAAGGTTTGAAGGAAAATATTATTTTTTACGTCCATGTGCTTAGAAATGTACTTATTCCTGTAGTTACAGTAATGGGGCTTTTATTAGGTGAATTCATAGGTGATGCCATAATAATTGAGGTAGTTTTTTCTTGGCCAGGAATGGGTCGTTTATTAATTGACTCAATTCTCAATCGAGACTATTCAATCGTTCAGGCTGCAGTTGTTATTATTGCAACGTTTTATGTATTTCTTAATTTAATGGTTGACATTTTATATGGAATTATTGATCCGCGTATTCAGTTGGAGGAATGATTATGACGCAAGAAACTATAAGTAACACTTTTAAGGTGAAAAAAGATATAAATTGGAAAGTTTTATTTGCTAGTATACCAATACTTATTTTTACGCTAGTTGGAGTTTTCGGGCCTCTATTATTAGATTTTGATCCACAAAAAACATTTACTGATGAAAGACTATTGGCTCCAGGTACAACTCTCACAGACGGAACGATTGCTTGGTTAGGAACAGATCAACTTGGAAGAAATGTACTTTATCAAATAATATATGGTACACGGGTTTCCTTGTTAGTATCTTTGGCTACTGTCTTTGTGGGTGGCTCTGTTGGTGTTGTTTTAGGTTTAATTTCTGGATATTTTGGTGGAATAATTGACTCGATAATTATGAGAATTGCAGATATCCAACTCGCATTTCCAGCAATTTTATTAGCAATTTTAATAGCTGGTGTTCTTGGTCCAAGTGTTACAAACGTTATAATTACCTTATCTATTACAAGGTGGGTTACCTTTGCTAGAGTAACAAGGGGAGCTACTTTAGCAATAAAGAAAAGAAGTTTTGTAGACTCAGCTAGAGCCTTAGGAGTTCCTAATATAAAAATACTTTTTAAATATATTTTTCCGATGAGTGTTTCTTCTATAATGGTTATTATTACCGTACAACTTGGATTAGTTATTATTTCTGAGGCTTCCCTAAGTTTCCTAGGGCTAGGTGTCCCTGCTTCACAACCATCATGGGGTTATTTAATATCTCTAGGACGTGACTATATTACTTCTGCTTGGTGGATTGCAACAATGCCTGGTATAGCACTATCTATTCTTGTTGTTAGCGTTGGATACATGGGAGATAATCTGAGAGATACTTTTGATACATCTATGAAATAATAATAGCTATAAACTTTAGAAGGGAGGCAAAATTAGTATAATAAATGATTGATACAGAGATAAAATAGCTATTTATATCTTTAATTTTCACAAAAATTTAGGAGGTATAGATTATGAAAAAAGTATACATGTTAAAAGTTAAAATATTTTTTAGTCTGTTTTTTGTAACATTTTTAATAGGTTGTGCAGGGATATCTGATGAATCAGTTGATAATGAAAATGGTACGTCCTCTAATACTGAAGAACAAACATTAAAAGTAGCATTTGATCAGGGAATTGATTCACTAAATCCTTATGGAGATGCTAATGGTGAGCCATCAACCATACTTGCTAGCAGGCAAATTTATGATACTTTAGTAGTTAATGAAGAAGAGGAAATAAAACCAAGTCTTGCAGAAAGTTGGGAACAACCAGATTCCAAAACGTGGACATTTAATATTAAAGAAGGGGTTACTTTTCATGATGGTTCATCATTAACTGCAGAGGATGTTAAATATTCAATTGAACAACAAGTTGACTCTGATGATTCTCCATTAACCGTTTTATGGTCAGATTTTGATTCAGTAGAGGTAAAAGATGATTATACTATTGAAATCAAAACAAAAAAACCGATGGGCACATTATTATCTAGTTTAACATTACTATTCATAACCCCAGCTGATTCAGCAACGGATGAGTTTTATAAAGAACCTATTGGGAGTGGACCATTTAAAGTATCTTCATTTGTACCTGAACAAGAACTAAAGTTAACTGATAATGAAGAATATTGGGACGGTAGTCCAAAATTAAAGAAACTTGAATTTGAAAATATTCCCGAAACTTCCTCAAGGTTAACAGCGCTTGAGACGGGAGAAATCGATCTTACTTGGACAATACCAGCTGATCAAATTACTGGACTGGAAAATAATGATGATATTGATATTATTAATAATCCAAGTTATTTATACTACTTTAATTGGTTCAATAGCAGTAGGGAGCCGTTTGACAACCCAAAAGTACGACAAGCATTACGATATGCAGTTGATACAGAAGGAATTGTAGAGGATTTATTTGGGGAAACAGGAGAAGTTTTAAATTCTCCAATTCCTGACGCAGTCTTTGGTTCTACTGATTTGGATTTATATGAATATAATCCTGAAAAGGCAAAAGAACTATTAGATGAGGCTGGCTATCCAAATGGTTTTTCCACAACAATGATGTGGAGTAACGATGGGGGGCCTCAAATTCTCCAGCTGGCAGAAGCCATGATGTCAGATTGGTCTGATATCGGGGTAGAGGTAGAACCAATTCAAATAGAGCGTGCTGAATGGATTGAAAAACTTAATGCCCTCGATTGGGATATGGACTTGCAAACGAATTCTGTCATTACTGGAGATGCTGATTATACCTTAGGACGTTTATACACTTCAGAAGCGGATAGGAATGGATATAAAAATGAAGAATTAGACAATTTATTAAATTCCGCTAAAGAAACTACAGACCAGGACGAGAGAGAGGAGTTATATGATAAAGCTAATAAGATTATTTGGGATGAAGCAGTTGGAATGTTTCCGTTAGAATTAAACCAAATAACTGCGATGCATTCTTATGTGAAAGGATTTGAACCGAGTCCTTCCGATGATCCAAACTTTAAAGATGTATCTGTAGAAAAGTAATATAGAATTAGTGAAATTCAAATTAGTTGTTGTTGGCCTAGGAATAAAATTTTCTAGGCCGGACAACATTTTTGTTCTATTGATATAAATCTATATTCACGAAACATTAGTAATAAAGTGGTAAAATACTATTATTTTTAAAATTTGTAGAAAGAGGTAAATCTATGGAAACAAAACAAGCACTTACCAAAGAGGTTCTAATTAAGGTATGTAATCTTTCCGTGAATTATCTATCTAATAAAGAAAGTGTAAGAGTAGTTAATAAAGTGAACTTTTCCTTGCACCAGTCTGAGACGTTGGCAATTTTGGGGGAATCAGGAAGTGGGAAGAGTACTGTAGCTTTAGCTTTAATGGGATTACTTCCTAAGCCCAATGCTCAAATTAGTTCAGGGAAAATTGAATTTAAGGGTAGAGATATTATCCAGCTGAGTGATTCTGAAAGAAGGGAAATACGTGGTGCACAAATGTCTATGATATTCCAAGATCCTTTAAGTGCATTAAATCCTGTTTTTACGGTTGGTTTTCAAATTGGAGAAATACTTCGAACCCACAAAAAGATGCCGAGAAAAGAAGTAAAGAAAAATGTTATAGAATTAATGGAGAAGGTGAAAATACCTGATGCCAAGAATCGAGTAAATGATTATCCTCACCAATTTTCGGGAGGGATGCAACAGCGAGTTATCATTGCAATTGCTCTGGCTTTGCAGCCGCAGTTTTTAATCGCTGATGAACCAACAACGGCATTAGATGTGACCGTTCAAGCTCAAATTATGGAGATATTAAAAGAATTACAACATGCTGAAAAAATGGGAATGATATTCATTTCTCATGATATTGGCGTAGTAGCCAATTATGCAGATAGGGTCGCCGTTATGTATGCTGGACATATAGTTGAGACAGGACCTGTAAAGGAAGTTCTTAGTAATCCTGCGCATCCGTATACTTTAGGCTTAATTAATTCTCTTCCAACAATGGGCCTAGAATTGAATCGATTAACTCCGATTGAAGGGTCTCCTCCGAGTTTGCATAATCTTCCGCAAGGTTGTCCTTTTTATGCACGATGTCCAATGGCAAAAGATATATGTAAAAATAGAAAACCTGAATTAATAAATTTAAATGAAGAAAGAGAAAGTGCCTGCCATTTTTATAAGGAGGTTTTACACGGTGCATAATACTAAAAAAAGTCCCATTCTAGCAGTGGAAAACTTGGTTACATCTTTTCCTATAAAAGGAGGAGTTTTTAAAAAAAAGGTTGGAGAAGTACAAGCAGTTTCTGAAATAGATTTTGAAATTTATCCTGGTGAAACTATGGGCTTAGTCGGTGAGTCAGGTTGTGGAAAATCAACAGTTGCTAGGACAATAATTGGTTTAGAGAAATCAAAAAGTGGTAAAATTCTCTTTGATGGGTGGGATTTAACCAAGATTTCAAAGAGTGATATGAAAACACTTCGGAGAGATATTCAATTGATTTTTCAAGATCCTTATTCTTCATTACACCCAAAAATGACTGTTCAAGAAATTATTCAAGAACCTTGGAAGACTCATCCGGGTGTAGTGAACAAAACAAATTGGGAAAACGAGGTAATTAAACTCATGGAAATGGTTGGATTAAATCCAGATAACAAAAACAATTATCCTCACCAATTCTCGGGTGGACAGTGCCAGCGTATTAATATTGCAAGAGCATTGGCATTAAAACCAAAACTGATTATTTGTGATGAATCAGTATCTGCATTAGATGTTTCAATACAAGCACAAATAATCAACTTATTACAAGATTTACAAAAAGAATTAGGAATAGCCTATTTGTTTATTTCTCATGACCTTTCTGTAGTACGACATATTTGTAATAAAGTGGCAGTTATGTATTTGGGGAAAATAGTAGAAATAGGAGAGAAAGAGGAAGTTTTTGGAGCTCCGAGTCATCCTTATACCCAAGCATTATTATCTTCTATACCAGTACCAAATCCATGGGATGTTTATAATCAAGAGGAAATAATTCTATCAGGTGACCTACCTTCACCTGCTAATCCTCCTTCCGGATGTAGGTTCAGAACAAGATGTTGGAAGGCTCAAGAAATATGCAAAGAAAAAGAACCTGATTTAATAGAAAGTTCCTGTGGGCACTTAAGTGCCTGTTACTTTGCAGAGGTTAATTCAAGTTATACACAGAATTTAAAACAAACTATAAAAGAGAGTTAATGGACTGCGATAGTGAAGAAGTAAAAAGAAGAGGACTAACAATAAAGGAATGAGCTAAAATTGCTCATTCCTTTATGCTATTTATTGTTACTTAGATAACTCTTTACTATCCTTTAATGAAAGAATTGCACCATGCTTTGAAAGTCTTTCTCTTATAATATTAACATTGACTTCTTCCGGGTAAAGATTATTTTTGGCAGCTAAAGCGGCACCTATACCTACACCCTCTCCGACAGCCATACATGTTGCCATTACACGGGATGAACCAAAAACGATAGGATCAACACTAATACAGCGACCACTAAGCATAAGTCGTTTAACATCTTTTGAAATGGTGGCTCCATAAGTAATTCCATATGGATCTTTTAGTGATTTAATTGTTGTTGAATCACCCGTTCCACTATGAATGTCTATAATATATGACCCCAAAGCTATTGTATCCTCTGGGACTTCTGCGTTCAAGGCAGCTTTTTCTTTAATCATTTGTTTTCCTATAATTCTCCGTGATTCACGTACACCAACAAAAGGAGCAATCGAAGATAGATAGATGTTTTCAAAACCAGGAACATTTTCCTTTAGCATTTCAATTAAAGGAAGAATCTGTAGGTGCCCATCAATCTCACCTTTGCTTAAATCATCTACACTGGAGCCATCAAAGTTTTTAATTCGTATACTATTAATGGCAATATACCCGTCCTTTGGTAAATTAATATAGATAATTGTATCACGTTCAATTGGACATTTCCCTTCTTTTCTAAGCCTAGAAACAGTATTTCTTAAGCCGACATGGACATGGTTTTTACTATCACCCAGGAATTCCGCTGTATATCCGGGTCTTATTTTCATTGATTCACTATGTGTTAATTCTTCAGGATGATCTTTTAAATAATCTATAAACTTTTCAAGTTTAAATCCACCTACTGTGAACATTAACGTTCCCGGTTGTATTTCCTTTTTTACTTCCCCCTTTGAATATTGCCCTTTTTCATATTCTGCACCGGACAGGTAGCTAACATCGCCATCTCCCGTTGAATCAATAAACACATCTGCAAATATTTCTATTTCTTCTCCTTTTCCTTTAACAATTACGGATTTTAACTCCCCATTCTCTACGTTAGTGTCTATTATTTCACAATGCAGTAATGGTTTAACACCATATTGTTTAACCTTTTCAAAAATGGCTATTCTCATTAAATTTGGGTCAATGACAGTTGTTGAGTTATGCAATGGACACTCCCTGTGACCGAAAGATCCACCTAATTCAATTAAACGATCCACAAATTCCTGAGCCAGTCCTTGGGTGGTGACTCTACCTTGTGCATCTAAAAAACCTAACAATGGTAAACCTGTAGTCATATTACCGCCTAAAAAACCTTGCCTTTCTACAATCATTGTTTCAGCCCCCTCGCGAGCCGATGCTAGGGCTGCACCTAGTCCACCTGAACCTCCACCTAAAACTAATACCTCCGTTTTTAAAATTTGTCTCTCTACAGTATTTTTCATAATTAAATTCCCTCCATATCAAAATATTGGTGTTATTATAAAAATTTTAGAAATTTATTAAGTAATCTATGATTTAAAAAAATATTATAAAATCTACATCTCCTTTCGCTTTTTGCAGTTTTAAACTTTCACTATACTTATGTTATTATAAAATTTTGATTATTTCCATAGAGTAATATATCATATTATATATACTTTATTTCAATTAATTTGATGAAGGGTTCGGTGATTAAGTAAATGAAAACTAGAAAGGAATTATGGAAAAATAAGCTTCAAATTGTCTCACATATTTATTGGGAAGAAAAAAAAGAATTTGAATTGGATATTGATTCTTATTTTACCTGGACTGCTTTCGCCTTAGAATCGGGGAGTTTTAAGTATCAAATTGGCAATGAACAAGATGTCGCTAGAAAGAATCAAGTAATTTTTTGTCCCCCTTATCTCCCCCTATATCGCAAGTCCTTAACTTCAATGTCATTACACTTTCTAGCTTTTAACTTTGACTATCCAATAAACGAAACAGACCGAAAAAAATATATTCCTGTTTTAAAGGCATCTCCAACTGATAAAATACGTTTATATTCAAACTTTTCTTATTTACGAATGTTAAATTTAGCATCAGATGAAAGAAGCATATTTCGTAAAGAATGGATACTTAATGATTTATGGTTGTTGGTATGTAATGAATGGGATTCCATACCCAGGCAAGAGGATTTAGCTGGCTTTTCACAAACAGAGGATAAACTAATGAATTCTGTAATGGATTGGCTTATAAACAATGCAGATACACAATTTAATGTACAAATGTTATCTGATGCAGTTAACCTCAGTCCAGTACAATTTACAAGAAGATTTCAAAAGGCCTACAACACCTCACCATCTAAAGTCATTCGGACCATTAGAATAAAAAAAGCGGCTAAATTACTTCTAAGTTCAAACATGACTTTAGAAGAGATAGCCGAGCAGTGTGGATATGATAATGGATTTTATTTAAGTAGGGTGTTTAAACAAACAATGGGAACGAGCCCTTCTGAATTTCAGGAAAAAAATAAAGTTTAATGTTCTATCCAGTATAATATCTAGATATCATTTTTATTTTATACATTGTTATTAGCCAAATGTTCAACTCGATTATAATCCTTCACTGTCCATGTTTTGCCGTCATGTGTTATATTACTCAAACATGCGTTGCTAAGCTTTGTTTTTCCAGTACCAATCTCTCCACCGGAAATTTG
>Ga0079226_10001800_pt1 | contig 16495 bp, 16 predicted proteins | sample Poulit2014_FD_76345 | JGI IMG/M metagenome (GOLD analysis project Ga0079226, IMG submission 76345) | Agricultural soil microbial communities from Georgia to study Nitrogen management - Poultry litter 2014 | ecosystem: Environmental > Terrestrial > Soil > Agricultural land | place: USA: Georgia...
AAGCCTTTGATTTGTTTGGTGGGCCGTGATGGATTCGAACCATCGACCAATTGGTTAAAAGCCAACTGCTCTACCACTGAGCTAACGGCCCGTTGGAATGGCGCACATAATACAAGTTTCCTGTGCTTTCGCAACCCCTTTTTTGCGTTTTTTGCTTTAAGCGTACAAAGTTTGGTCAACCAAGCCTGCATCGGCAAAGCCTTGACGACGAATTGCGCAACTTTCGCATTTTCCGCAGGCTTCGCCTTGGGCATTAGCGCCGTAACAAGAGATGGTGGTAGCTAAAGGAACGCCAAGAGTGTGCGCAGTTTTGATAATCTCGGCTTTGCTCATCTCCACTAGCGGCGCTTCGATAACAACATTTTGATCACTGGCGGTGGCTTCTTTGGCAAGCTGCTGAAATGCGCGCAAAAAGCTAGGGCTACAATCAGGGTAATTAGAGGCATCCACGTGATGAATACCAATAAAAATATGCTGCGCCTTTAGCACTTCGGCAAGCCCTAGAGCGATAGAAAGAAAAATGGTATTGCGGGCCGGCACATAGGTGCTAGGCACGCCCTCGCCTACGCTGGGCTCGGGTAATTCGGTGTTAGCATCTGTGAGGCTTGAGCCGCCAAGGGCATCAATACTCACTTTCACCACGCGGTGGCTGCTGGCCTTAAAGTGCTCAGAGATTGTTGCCGCTGCCTGAAGCCCGGCGCTATGACGCTGGCCATAATCAAAAGCAATGGTATGACACTCAAAACCACGCTCGGTGGCTAAGGCCAAACATGTGGATGAATCTAACCCGCCAGAAAGCAATACAACCGCTTTTTTCATTTAAGTACCTTACTTTAAAATTCCTTAACGCCGTTTATTGTGCAGCTTTTGCCAAGTTAGCCTTCTCAACCACAGCGTTCTGTTTTTCAGAAGCGGCTGCCATCGCTTTTTTATAGATTCTTTCTCTTTCAACTGAAGAGGTTTCTCTAACAAATCGAGAAAGAGGTGTTACGGGCAATTTATCATCCTTAGAATTCAGCATATAAACCTCAAAATTACGATTGAACAATATTCATTAGATTTTCATGAGTGTATTTAGGATGAATGTACGGTAACAAACTGCTTACATCATTAAAATGTGAGCGGGTGGCTCCATCATTATCTTTCAACAATAAATCGACTCTAATACGATCGCCATACTTTTGTTTCAACGACTCTACTACATTTTGTGATGAGAAAAACTGTTGGACAAAATGTTTTGGAAGAATTCTTCTCCCTTCAAGCTCCTCCCTAGCCAACACAAACTCCCAAGCCAGTTCGGGGCGCTGATAAACAAATATAACTAATACATCCCAGTTTCTACCAAGTGCACGTTGAATATTTTTCTCTGCAACCTTATAACTAGACAGAGTCCCGTCAAGCAAGAAACTTTGCTGGTTTTTAAATGCATAATCTAACGCTTTTTCTATTAAAATAGATACTGACCGTTGGAACAAATATGAGTTTTTACCGTTATAAGCATCAAACTCAACTCGGAGCTCATCAGGGTCTAAGCGTAACACTCTGCTAGTGCCGTCAGTGATTTCAGCAATTAACTCTCTCGACGTTTCCGTCTTACCCGCACCCGGAGAACCGCTCATGAATATTGCAACTGGCGTATCTTCTGAAGGATATAAACTCTTATCTGTAAGGCGACGCGCAATAGATCGGCGATTCTTTTTAGCAAACTGAATCGCTTCGTTTTGAACTAAAACCTCATCAGATGTCAGTTTCTGCGGCATATCGCGATCCCTAAAAAAGCACCAATTCCACTATTAAATAGTTAAGCCAACTAACGCCCCTGCGCATCCTGCCATAGCACTTTATGCAACTGCAATTGAAAGCGCACGGGTAAGCCATCTTCGATAATCCACTCGGCCAACTGTGCGGGATCGAGTTGCCCCCACACGGGAGAAAAGAGCACGTCGTCCACGCGGTCTTGCAGTTGGTATTTATCCAACTGCATGCGCGCCCATTGGTAATCTTTGCGGCTGGCGAGCACAAACTTTACTTGATCTGTGGCTTTCAGCAGGGGAATGTTTTCCCATAGGTTGCGGTGGCTTTCGCCCGAGTCGGGGGCTTTTAAATCGAGCACCACGTCCACTCTTTCGTCCACCTTATCAATAGGCATGGCACCGCTGGTTTCAAGGCTCACTTGGTAGCCTTTGTCACACAGGGCTTGCATCAAGGGGAGGCACTCAGGTTGCGCCAACGGCTCACCGCCAGTAACGGTTACGTAGGTGGTGGGGTGCGCTGCCACTTGAGCAAGCACATCCTCCAAGCTCATGCGCTCGCCGCCCTGGAAAGAGTATTCTGTATCGCACCACACGCAGCGCAACGGGCAACCTGTTAAACGAATAAATACGGTGGGCCGCCCCACAGTGCGGGCCTCGCCCTGCAAAGAAAAAAAGATTTCGGTAATGCGCAATGACATGGAATGCCTAGCCAATGGTGGTTATGTAAAAGGGAGCGCAGTTTATCACAACCGTAAAGATTATAGCGCTTAACCATCACTTTTCTTTAGAACATGGCGGGTTGCGCCTGCTGAGCCTGGCGCTTTAGGGCTGTCTTGAGTTGCGATAATTCAGTAATGCCTGCCTTGTGGGTTTTGTTCAGTAGCATAATCAGCATTTTGGCGGTGGCATAAGCATCGGCAAGGGCATTGTGGCGCTGTAGCATGGGCAGGTTAAACACATTTAGCCAATCATCGAGCGTGGCGTCCACTAGGGAGGCTTGTGTTAATAAGGGGGCCATTTGTGCCACATCCACAAAGGCGTTGGCAAAACGATAATGCAGGTGCTGTTTGCATTCTCTCACGAGTAACTGCTCATCATAAGGGGAGTGAAAAGCAAACAAAGGCGCCACCCCTACAAACTCTAAAAATGCTAGCAACCCCTCCTCTACGCTCACTCCTTGGGCTAATGCTTCTGGGCCCAAACGATGAATCAGCACGGCGTCGTTCACGGTGTGCTCGCGGTTAAGCACGCAGTAAAAGGTATCTTTAAACGCCATGCCGCCCTTCTCCACCGCCACAGCGCCTATGGCAAGGATGTCATCTTTGCGTGTATTAAGCCCTGTGGCTTCCACGTCCACCACGACTAGCCGCTCGTTTAGGCCGGTATCCTGCGCAGCGGTGGGCAGTTGTTGCAGCCGCTGCGCAATAGCGGAGCTTAGCTTGGCTTTGCGCTTAAAAAACCATTTCATAGCTTATACCTAAAGGTGAGGCTAGCTTGCAGGCGTTGCGCTTGGCGCAGGGACTCTCGCAAAATGCGTCTATCGAGGTGATTGAGTTTGTGCGGGGCAATACGGTTTGAAAAGGGTGTCTTATCGCGCATTTGCTGGTGGTGGCCTTGCATACGCAGCAGCTGAATAAAGTGATAAGCCTCGGCATAGGCTTCACCATCTAAGCTATCAATCACCCCCTTGGCCATTAAAATACGCAACCGCTCTAGGGTATTTACGGCGCCAACCCCATGGCTCAGCGCCAACACTCGCATACCATCCACAAACGGCGTTAAGCCCTCGGTTTTTAAGTCGAGGGTGTTTTTATGCTCGCCTTTTCTCCTTAAAGAAAAGTCCTTAAACAAGCCGCCTACAGGAGGCTTGTGTTGCAGTGCATTTAAGGCAAGAGCACGCTGAAATGCTGGAGTATGCTGAGTTTGCTGCAACAAATTAGCCCTTAGCTCCTCCACCGCTGACGTGGGGCCCCAAATGCTACGAAAATCAAAATAGATAGTGGAGTACAGCAAATTTTCTGGGGTGCTTTCGCGTACTAGGCTGGCAAACCGTTGGCGCCATTCCGCTTCTGATAAACACAGCTCTGGGTTGCTGGCCATAATATCGCCCGCGCACCAAGTAAAACCGCACTGGTCGAGGGCTTTATTGATTTGTTCCGCCACGGGTAGCAGCTGTTGGCGCTGTTGTTCGGCGTCTTCTGGTGTTGCTGCGGAAAATAACATGCCATTATCTTGATCGGTATGAAGGGTTTGCTCTTGGCGCGCTTCGCTACCAAACACCACCCAAGTGAATGGTGGCACTGTTCCTGCTTGGGCTGCCAACACCAGCTCTATCACGCGACTTACGGTGTGATCATTGAGCAAGGTTATCAAGTAGGTGAGCTGCTCGGGGCTAGCGCCTTGGGCAATCATGCGCTCCACGAGTTGCTTAACGTCTTCACGTAGCTGCACCAGCTTTGCCACTGTGGGCGCATGTCGCAATGCGCGGGCTAAATGCACCAAATCCATACGCTGTAAAGCAAACAAATCACGCTCAGAAACCATGCCCACTAAGCGTTGGTTATCCACCACACAAATATGAGCAATATGGTGCTCCGCCATGGCAAGGGTGGCATCAAAAGCGGTATGTTGCGAGCTAAGATAATGGGGCTTTTGCGTCATCACCGCCGCTAAAGGCTGATTAAGATCGGTGTTGGGCGTTGCGATCACGGCACGCAAATCCCGTAGGGTAAAAATGCCAATGGGGTACCCTTGTTCGTTCACAATGGGTAGGCTCCCCACTTGCTGTTGGTCCATTAAACGTACGGCTTGGTACAAAGGTAGCTCCCCCGTTGCGGTGACGGGTTCACGCAGCAACAAGGCTTCGAGCTTGGTATCTAAGGTGTGCTGAGTGCCCACGGTGGCCGCCGCTTGCTGGCGAATCTTGTGCATAGCTTGATCAAGCAAGCCGCTGATGCCGCGCACACAAAAATCACGAAAAGGCTCGCAGCGGTTGAGCAAGTACACAAAGGCAGATTTGCTTAATTGCAAACAAAAGGTATCGGTGGCGGCAAGGTGTGCAGTGCGCGTGGGCCTTTCCGCTAACAAGGCAGAAATAGGAAAACATTCGCCTTGGGTGATCTCAAACGTTTGGGTGGGGTTAGCACCGTGGGCATCACGTACACCTATGATGCTGCCCTGCTTAACAATATAAAAGTGCTCTATGGGCCCATCTTCAGGCTCGATAATGGGCTCGCCCTTAGCATAAAAGCGCAACACAGAGTGTTCAATTAAATACATTAAGTGCGCCACGTCCATTTGCCGAAAAGGCGGGTACTGGCGCAAAAAATGGGTGATACTTTGCATATTATCTTCCACAGCGGTGCGGGCTATGGAAGGCTCCACGTTGCTCATGGCCACCTCTACTGTTTTATAAGTAGATTAAGAGGTAATGCAAGCAGTGGCACTGCCACTTAAGTTGTAGGCTATTTTTGCGGCTGCAACAGCGCTTTAATGGCTTCGAGTTCGTAAAGGATATCTGCCATTAGCGAGGCTTGTGAGGCAACGGCTTCGCCGTCAGCGGCTAGTTGTTGGCGGGCACCTTCAATGGTAAAACCCTGCTCATAAAGCAAGGCCTTGATTTGGCAAACTAAAAGAACATCTTCACGTTGATAGTAACGGCGATTGCCGCGGCGTTTGACAGGCTTTAGCTGGCTAAACTCTTGTTCCCAATAACGCAGCACATGGGGTTTTAAATCACACAGTTCCCCCACCTCGCCAATGGTGAAGTAGCGTTTATCGGGGATCTCTGGCAAAGCTTTTTCAGTTAGATTCAGCGCCTGCATAATTATCTACTCGTTGGCGAAGCTTTTGCCCCGGTCTAAATGTCACCACGCGACGGGCAGATACGGGCACCTCTTCCCCTGTTTTAGGGTTACGGCCCGGGCGTTCTGCTTTGTCGCGCAGTTCAAAATTACCAAAGCCCGATAATTTAACCGGCACATTATGGGATAAGGCCAAGGACATTTCCTCGAAGAACATCTCCACTAACTCTTTTGCTTCGCGCTTATTCACGCCTAACGTTTCGTATAGCTGCTCAACCAATGCTGCTTTGGTTAAGGTTGTCATGGCCTCTCCTTATTATGGGTAGCAGTTCAGGCTATCTTACTCACGGAGTGAAGCGCCTGCCTCTGCTTTTACGCCGGCTAAAATGCTTTCAATCAGTTGATTAATATCAGATTCCTTAAGAGTGCGCGAAGGATCTTGGAAGGTCAAGCTCACAGCGATACTCTTGTTCTCAGAACCGATATTTTCACCATAGTAAACATCAAGCAACTCGATGCGAGTTAACGCATTGCCAGCGGCGCTGCGAATGGCATCAAGCAATTGCTGCGCTGGCGTGGCATCGGCCAACACCAAAGCCAAATCACGTTTTACTGCGGGCTGATCCGATAGAGGGGTAAAGCTTGGCACATGCCCTTGCTGCAACACCTCTGCATTCAGCTCAAACAAATAAATGCTATTAGGCACATCTAATTGCTGCGCCACCACGGGATGAATACGCCCCACCCAGCCTACTTCTTTGCCATTGCGCAGCACTTGGGCGCTTTGACCTGGGTGCAACACGGGGTTTTCTGCGGGTGTGAAACTGTATTCGTGGGCTTGGCCACCCAAAGCGATAAGTGCTTCCACATCGGCTTTGATATCGTAAAAATCAACACCAGTGGGCGTAACGCTGTAATGGCGAGGCTCCGCTAGGCCATAAAGCAAACCCGCTACCATGGGTGTTTGCTCAAGCTCATCGATGGTGCTGCCCGGCACAAAACGCAAGCCCTGCTCAAATAAACGCAAACGCGATACTTGGCGTTTGATGTTGTGCTCTGCGGTTTGCAATAACCCCGCCCACAGGGTGCTGCGCATAACCGCCAACTCTTTGGATAAAGGATTAGCCAGTGCCAAGGGCTTTAGATTTGGTGCAAGCACAGCTTGGATACCGGAGCTCACAAAAGCATAGCTAATCACTTCTCGGTAGCCACGATCGCAAAGGGTATCTGCGAGTTTGCGGCTATTAAGCTGTGCCTCTTTCGCTAAACCGTCACCGCCTGCAATGGTGGGCAGACGATTGGGCAACTTTTCGTAGCCGTATAGGCGCGCCACTTCTTCGATCACATCTTCTTCGATGGCCATATCGAAACGCCAGCTCGGCGCTGTGACTTGCCAACGACCTTCACCGGTGTTGTTTATCGCCATACCCAGTGCAGGCAAACCTTGCTCAATAATCTCGTTGGGCACGGCAAAGCCAAGCAAACGCTCGATGTTCGCGGCACTCAGATCAATGGTGTTGGCTTGCGGTAAATGCGCTTCTGTTGCCACTTCCACCACTGGACCTGCTTCGCCACCCGCAAGCTGTAAAATCAACGCAGTGGCACGCTCTATGGCCTTTTGTTGCAGCGCGGGATCAACGCCACGCTCAAAGCGATGGGAAGAATCTGTGTGTAAGCCATAGGCACGGGCTTTACCTACTACGGCCAGAGGCGCAAAAAAAGCACACTCCAACACAATATCTCGGGTGCTTTCGCTCACGGCAGAGGCTTCGCCACCCATTACGCCCGCTAACGCTAAGGGGGCTACTGCGTCTGCAATCACAAGAGTGTCACTATTCAGTGTCAGCTCTTCACCACCAATGGCGGTGAGCTTTTCGCCTTGTTTGGCGAAACGCACATCAATACCACCTTCAATCTTAGCTTTATCGAAGGCGTGCAAGGGTTGGCCAAGCTCAAGCAAAACATAGTTGGTCACATCCACTACCGGGTCTACGGAACGCAAGCCACTGCGACGCAAACGTTCTTGCAACCATACTGGGCTCTTAGCTTCCAAGTTCACATTGCGGATAACGCGAGCGAGGTAGCGCGGGCAGGCGTCAGGCGCTGTCACTTTTACCGCTATGGTTTCCTCATGAGTGGGTACGACAGCATCAATTTGCGGGGCATTAAAAGGCACTTGATTAAGTGCCGCCACTTCGCGGGCCACACCACGGATGCTTAAACAATCCGCACGGTTGGGGGTTAGATCCACCTCGATAATGGTGTCATCAAGCTGTAAATATTCGCGGATACACTGCCCCACGGGCGCATCACTGGGCAACTCTAGTAGGCCGTCCACAATATCTTCAAGGCCAATTTCGGAAGCACCGCAAAGCATGCCTTCGGAGGTTTGGCCTCTGAGTTTGGCTTTTTTAATTTTAAAATCGCCAGGCAACACAGCACCGATACGCGCCAAGGGAGCCTTCATGCCCACGCGCACATTGGGCGCACCACAAACGATAGTATGGGTGTTTTCGCCATCGCTCACTTGGCATACAGAAAGTTTATCCGCATCGGGGTGCTGTTCTAGGCTAACAATCTCAGCCACTACCACGCCCGAGAACTCAGGCACAGCGGCTTCTACACCGTCTACTTCTAGGCCGGCCATGGTGATTTGATGGCACAAGTCAGCAGTATTTAATTCGGGATTGGCCCACTCTCTGAGCCAAGCTTCACTAATTAACATTATTTATATCCTTGCTCAGTGGAATTGGGTTAAGAAACGCTCATCGTTTTCAAAGAATAAGCGCAAGTCGTTGACGCCGTAGCGCAGCATAGCCAAGCGCTCTATGCCCATACCAAAAGCAAAACCAGAATATTCTGTGGCATCCACACCACCATGCTTTAACACCTCGGGGTGCACCATGCCGCAACCCATGATTTCTAACCAGCCGGTTTGCTTGCACACGCGGCAGCCTTTGCCTTGGCATTGAGTGCAGCCAATATCCACTTCTGCGGAGGGCTCGGTAAAAGGAAAATAAGAAGGACGGAAGCGCACAGCTAAATCTTCCACTTCAAAAATATAGCGCAAGAACGCCGCCACCGTGCCGCGCAAATCAGCAAAGGTAACGCCTTTATCCACGAGCAAACCCTCTACCTGGTGGAACATAGGCGTGTGAGTAATATCAGAATCGCTGCGGTATACGCGGCCAGGGGCAATAATTCGAAACGGCGGCTTGCCCGCTTCCATGACCCGCACTTGCACAGGTGAAGTATGGGTACGCAATAAATGGTTAGCGTCAAAATAAAAGGTATCGTGCATGGCGCGCGCGGGGTGGTGATCTGGAATATTAAGGGCTTCAAAGTTATGGAAATCATCTTCCACTTCAGGGCCCTCGGCAATGCTGTAGCCTAAAGCTGTGAAAAAATCTTCAATGCGGCGACGAATACGTGTTACAGGGTGCAAGCCACCCATTTTTTCACCGCGCCCGGGCAAGGTCACGTCAATGGTTTCGCTGGCAAGCTGCTCCGCCAAGGCGGCATTTTCTAACGCCGTTTTACGGGCTTCGATGGCGGATTGCACTTGCTGGCGCGCCTCATTGATCACAGCACCGGCTTGCGGGCGTTCTTCTGCAGATAGTTTGCCTAAGCTTTTTAGCAAAGCACTAATGGAGCCTTTTTTACCAAGATACTTTACGCGCACCTCATCGAGCTCACGCAAGGCAGTGGCATTAGCCACTTCAGCAAGTGCTGCCTCTGTTAAGGGTTGAAGATCTTCCATTTATGTCTCCGGCTGTAGCATCGCTAGCACAGGCTCAACACAAAAACAGCCGCCAGGCGATGCAATTGCACATAATTCAGATAAAAAAACAGGGGAAGAGCGCGAGCTCCTCCCCTGTTATCACCGTTGGTACGGTATGACTAGTACTGCTTGCTGTGAATTAAGCAGCGAGGCTCGCTTTGGCTTTCTCAACTAAAGCGCCAAACGCGGCTTTATCCCATACAGCAATATCAGCAAGTACTTTGCGGTCGATCTCAATGGAAGACTTTTTCAAACCATTGATGAAACGGCTGTAAGATAAGCCGTGCTGACGCGCACCTGCGTTAATACGCACAATCCATAAACGACGGAATTGACGCTTTCTTACTTTACGGTCACGGTAGGCGTATTGGCCTGCACGTAACACAGCTTGTACTGCTGAACGGTAAGTACGACTACGGGAACCATAGTAACCCTTAGCCAGTTTCAAGATTTTCTTATGACGACGACGCGTTTGAACGCCACGTTTTACTCGAGCCATGACTGATCTCCAAAAGCCAGAATACCTGGATAAAAAATTAAGGGTTATACACCGGGTAACATACGTTTAACTAAGGCAACATCTGCAGCGTGCACCTGCGTTTTAGGACGCAACTGACGAATACGCTTAGGGGTTTTCTTAGTCAAGATATGGCTTTTGAACGCCTGCTTGCGCTTGAAACCGGAGGCGGTTTTCTTGAAACGCTTTGCGGCCCCGCGATTTGATTTGATCTTTGGCATTTTTGCTCTCAAGTTCGTTAGTGAATATTAAAATCGGATGTCCGATTACTTCTTTTTACCTGGGCCCAGCACCATCACCATTTGGCGACCTTCCATATTGGGGCGCTGTTCTACTGACCCATACTCTGCGAGATCGTTCTCCACACGCTGCATCAACTCTAACCCTAAGGTTTGGTGTGCCATCTCGCGGCCGCGGAAACGAACGGTTACCTTGGCCTTATCGCCTGCCTCCAAGAAGCGGATAAGATTACGCAATTTAACTTGGTAATCTCCCTCATCTGTGCCAGGACGAAACTTAATTTCTTTCACCTGCATACGGCGCTGCTTTTTACGGCTCTCACGCTGCTTTTGGCGCAAGTCAAACAAATGCTTACCGTAATCCATTAAACGACAAACGGGAGGCTCTGCATCAGGAGATAATTCTACGAGGTCTAGCCCCTTCTCTTGTGCTTTTTCTAACGCCTCTGCAATAGGCACAACGCCTACTTGCTCACCTTCTTCGTCGATTAAGCGTACTTCAGGTACGTTGATTTGATCATTAATTCTGGCGCGCTTGTTGCCGCCTTTGCCACCACTTTTAATGTGGAGTACCTCCAATATATTTTTATTACCTAAGGATGTTATTGACGCATCCCAGCGCCTTCCTTAGACCCAACCAATAGATTGAGCCGAGATTGTACAGCCACACAAGCACTTACACAAGTGCCCAGCGCTTGAAAAGCCTGTTCCACCTCGCTCTAACGCCTTGAGAATTTCCCAAGTACATAAGGCGAGCTATACTAGCACTTTTTATCGACAGAGGCAGCCTGTGCTAAGCAAAAACCAAGCTAAAAAAATCCGTGCCCTACACCGCAAAAAAAACCGCCGTGAACAAGGCTTGTTTTTGGTGGAAGGCGAAAAAATGGTGGTAGAGCTTTTAGCGTCTTCTTGGCCCATAGAGAGCCTTTATGCCACTGATGAGTTTGCGCAGACCCATGCCCCCGCCATCGCCAGCAAGGGCATTAATGTTTTTACCGCGACTACCAACGATTTGGCTGCCTCGGGCACCTTAGTCACTAATAACGCTGCCATCGCTATTGCCCGCATACCCGCAGAAAAGCCACTAACTCCCAGCATGGATGATTGGGTGTTGGTGCTCGACAGTATCAACGATCCCGGCAACCTTGGCACCCTACTCCGCATTGCAGACTGGTATGGCATTCAGCAGATTGTTTGCTCACCCAACACAGCGGAGCTATACAATCCCAAAGTGATAAATGCGAGCAAAGGGTCTTTTTTGCGTGCTGATGTGTATTACGCTGTGCTAGCCGATTATTTGCAATCTTTACCTGTGGGTACAACAGTGCTTGGTGCTTACCTGCAAGGCGAAAACGTGCACGCCTTTACCCCCACTTCGCAAGGCGGTGTTTTAGTGATGGGCAGCGAAGCTCACGGCATTCACCCTTCACTCGCTTCTTATATTACTCATCCCATCACCATACCCGCCTTTGGCGAGGCTGAATCCTTAAATGTGGCAGTGGCCACAGCGGTGATTTGCGACAATTTGCGCCGTAAAAAAAATGACTAATACCGTCAAAAAACACTTTTCACACCCCCTTTTCCTTTTTTATACTGTGACTCCCGAAGGCAGCCAGCCTGATAAAAACTGCCATACGTTGGCAGGAAGGTGTGTTAGCACATAACGCTTTTTTGGTTTTGTATGGTTTTGGTTTATCATTGCCTTCTTAATTTTTACTAAGAGATAAACACCCTACATGAATCAGACACCGGACACTCGTATTGAGCACGACCTCGTAGGCGACCGCGAACTATGCAACTCCGTTTATTACGGAGTGCACACACTGCGCGCCACTGAAAACTTTCCTATCACAGACGTACCTGTTTCAATTTATCCTGACTTGGTACGCGCACTCGCCAGCGTTAAAAAGGCGGCGGCTATTACCAACAATGAACTTGGCGTACTGAATGATGAACGCACCAAGGCTATTGTGGCGGCTTGTGATGAAATTTTAGCAGGTGAGTTGCACGATCAGTTTGTGGTAGATGTGATTCAAGGCGGTGCAGGCACCTCCACCAACATGAACGCCAACGAGGTGATTGCCAACCGCGCGCTCGAAATCATGGGGCATAAAAAAGGGGAATTTAAATACCTTCACCCCAACGAGCACGTGAACTTTGGCCAAAGCACCAACGATGTATACCCCACCGCCATCAAGATTGCTTTATGGCATAAGGTCACTCGCTTAGTGGGCGATTTAGCCTATTTACGCGAAGCTTTTGCGGTAAAGGCAGAGGAATTTAAAGACGTATTAAAAATCGGCCGTACCCAATTGCAAGATGCCGTCCCCATGACTCTAGGCCAAGAATTTACCACCTACGTAAATATGCTACGCAGCGATGAACGCATGCTGCGCGAAGTACAAGGGGATATTTGCGAGATCAACCTTGGCGGCACCGCCATTGGTACAGGTATTGCCACCCACCCTGATTTTGCCCAGCGCGTGGTGGTAAATCTTCGCGACATCACTGGGATTCCACTTGTTTCAGCACCTGATCTTATTACCGCCACACAGGATTGCGGCGGCTTTTTATTAGTATCGGGCGCTATTAAGCGTGCTGCTACTAAGCTTTCTAAAGTGTGCAACGACTTGCGCTTGCTTTCTAGCGGCCCACGCGCAGGCTTTAACGAAATCAATCTACCCGCCGTGCAAGCCGGCTCAAGCATTATGCCTGGTAAAGTGAACCCTGTTATTCCTGAAGTGGTGTCACAAGTTGCGTTTGAAGTTATTGGCAACGATGTGGCAGTCACTATGGCGGTGGAAGCGGGTCAAATGCAGCTTAACGCCTTTGAGCCCATTATCGCCCACAGTCTCTTTAAAAGTGCTAAGCACCTAGGTGCTGCTTGTATTACCCTTGCAGATAACTGCGTAAAAGGTATTACCGCCAACACCGCACAGCTGTGTGAAACCGTGAATAATTCCATCGGTATCGTCACCGCGCTCAATCCTTACATTGGTTACGCCAATGCCACCGAAGTGGCACAGGCCGCTCACCAAAATGGCACTAGCGTGTACGATGAGGTCTTGCAGCGTGAGCTAATGACACGCGAGCAATTAGAAACCGTGCTTAAGCCTGAAATATTGACCTGCCCAGCGCCGTTGAATATTTAGGCTAAAGCCGCTAGGGCTTGTCCTCCTGCCGGACGGGCAAAGTGCCACGGCTCTCGTGCCGAGGGGCAAAGTGCCCGAGGGCTCTCGAACCGAGCGGGTTCCCGGCACCAGGTATTCTTAAAAAAAACTAATGCTAACAAGCTTGCAGAAATGGGCCCCACCAACAAAAACCATGTTGGTGGGGCCCATTTCTTCCAGCCTATTCACTGTAGCCTCTAAGATAAATCGGGTGCGGGTGGGGTATGAGTTATTTGGAACCGCGCGAGGTTGTAGTTCAGAGCACGTAACTAGCCAACAACTAACACCCTGCTTGGTGGCACCAACATTCCCCCAATCTCCACCAACCCGATTTATCTTAAAGCCACCGGCGGTAGGCACGGAGAAACCACTCTTTCTTTTGCGTGCTCTTCCGCAAAAAAAGAGTGATTTCGCAGTGCTTATTGCTGATGCAGTATGTTAAGAACTCGTTGCGTGGCACCCGCCCGGTGCTAGGGCATTTTGCCGCTCGGTTCGAGAGCCCTCGGCAACCCACGCGGTTTCAGCGCAACTCGTTGCGTGGCACCCGCCCGGCACAAGGGCAACCCACGCGGTTTCAACACACCCCCTAGCGCCCCTCCACTTGTTCCCAAGCACGGATATAGTCCTCAGCTGAGTTAAAGAGTGCATCAAGTGCCTCTGCGCCGCCGTGCAATCTTACGGCTTCCACCCAATCCGCGTATAAGCCATAGTGCGCGATACCCTCTTCATTGTAATCGAAGTAACGTCCGCCGAGTTCAGACGACGATTGCTCAAACGTCACAGGCTCAATATTAGCGAACTTCTCACCCCACTCAGCCCCTTCAAACAAGGTAAACGGATAGCTTATTTTAGTGGCTGAAGCACCAGGCTGCGCTGCCATCCCATTAATATCTGAGGTAAAACTTGCTGCCAAAGGGCGCTTGCTAGGCCAAATGGATTTAAGCTTGTCTAAATGATGGGTAAAACCCTCAGGCGACACAGCGATAGGGTTAATAACACCGCCCGTTAATAAAATATCTTCTGCCTGTTTCATGGAAATACCACCATGCCCACCATGGGTTGAGATAACGGGGTACATAGGCACGCGTTTTTTTGCTTCCTCGATCACTTGGCTCTTCATCTTCACCGACATGTGATCCACATCCACCATCATTTTACGCGCCATCACTTGGTTAAGTGCGAACTTGCCTAAATCAGTAATGCCACGCTTATTGCAATGTGATGGGTTGCTTGAATATACGGGCAATATACCTTGCCCAAGCCAACTCAATAAATCGGTGATGAAGTTATCGCCAATGTAGCTAAACGGATCCACCGACATCATGCCTTCCACATTAGCGCTATAAAAATATTCTTCATTGGGGCACTTTTCTGTTTGAAAAAACTCGCCTGTTTCTAAAAAATTCCCAATATTAATAAAACCGCCATCAAAAATGCCGTTTCCGCCTAACGCATTATTAAACTCATGCACAAGATTAATTTGGCGTACACCCACGTCATACAATAAATCAATGCTGGCTTGAATTTCTTCTTTACTGCAATGCGGCTTATCGAGCAAAGTTAACCCCAACAAACCTGCTACACGTGTCACTTTACAATCAAAAACATCTGACACTTCAATGCCTAACACCATAGCAAGCTTGCCTTCATTAATAACGCGACGCGCTTGCTCGGGGCTAGTCACAATGCGCATCCACCCCTTGCCTTCTCCACCGTGTTGGGCATCAATGTACTCTTCCATGCGGTACATAAAATCCGCTTGGTGCAACGCCGATGCCATGCTATTACAGCTATTGGCAAAAGAATCGTCGAGCACACCGCTTAAAATATCTTCTACTAAACCCTCTAGCACGCTATCAGCAAACTTAGTGACTAAGTGCGTCGAGCCAAGCAAGTTTTTTACCTTTTTCAGCACATTAGGATCATTAGGGTTAGTGGTTTGCAGTACATGGTTTAAATGACAGAGCACATCGTTTTGCACCAAGTTATTCACCACTAAACGTAGCCCCGCCTTGTGCGCCCGCTCGATCCATTTGTAATAGGTGTTTTCATAGGTTAAGCGATCACTGGCTGGCCAATCCTTAAACGTGGGCCAACCTTGAGTGTCATGAAAATCAAACGGGTTACCGCCGTAGATATTACCGATTAAATCGAAGAAACCCGTTAAACCATGCTCTGCGTTGCCCTTTGGCAGCGCTTGCGCAACACCATACTGGCTAAAAGGTACACCAACCCTTGCACCGCCGAGGAAATCCGTGGCGCTAAAGTGGCTGTGAATATCGGCAAACCCCACCACAGGCTGATTTTCGCCTTGGCCTTTAAACGTCTCGCCCAACGTGTTGGTGGTGAGCTCAGGGAACTGTGTGCATCCATCTACCTCTTTTAGCTGAAAACGTTGGTGCTCGTTTTCAGCAAACGCACGAGAACTAAGCACTAGGCTCCCATCACTATGAATGGATAAAGTTTGTGCCGTTTGCTTGGGGTCATGCACTCGGGAACTGAAGTAAAAACCTTGCTCATCTTCTTCCAGTTCCCACAACACACCATGGTTCACGTTCCAGCTCGGCTGATCCGCCGGTGCACTCTGGCTTTCCAAGCGAAACCCGCTCAAACCACCCGATACGCCTAGCGGGTCATTGGGTGTTACCCTGAGTAAGGATTCATTATCGGCGTAAAGCATATATTCACCCAACTTAGAGGGCTTGAAATAGAATCCACTCGCCTGATCACTATGCTCAGCAGACGCGGCATAATCACCGCTATCACTGCGAACCAACCACTGGTCCGCACCCACTGGGCGAATAGCAATACATTTATTCGCCACAGTGAAACGGGTTAAAGGCTCAACATTAATGGGTTCTTCTTCCTCCTGCTCCTCACCTTCAGAGGGTTGCTCATCCCCATCGGAAGGAGTTTCAGGCTGTGTGTTAATTGGTTGAGAATCGGGATATACCCTTTGGCTGGTATCATCGCTATTACAAGCAGCGAGCAATAACACCAACAACGAAACCCCAAGCATGTGCTTCCACATAAATCACTCCTTTGCACCGCCATTTCTCGTTGTAATAAGGCCAGTGCTCTTGTTTTTATTATCAGAACTCAGCTCAAACTATCGCCTACCGCTGAATTGGCACGATAGTACAGCACTACAATAAAACTCAAGGGATGAGTACGACGTTACAACGAAAATGAGCTATTAGTGGTAGGGGCGATAGGAAGGATTGGTGAGGG
>Ga0079226_10001801_pt1 | contig 16485 bp, 16 predicted proteins | sample Poulit2014_FD_76345 | JGI IMG/M metagenome (GOLD analysis project Ga0079226, IMG submission 76345) | Agricultural soil microbial communities from Georgia to study Nitrogen management - Poultry litter 2014 | ecosystem: Environmental > Terrestrial > Soil > Agricultural land | place: USA: Georgia...
ACCACTAAAGTTAACTCTTAGTAATGTGCATTTTTATAATGTGTGTAACATTATAAACAAGATATGATGTAATAAGACATCATGTATAATTACTTGTCTTTAATATTACAGAGTAGGTGGTTTGTTATTCTTTACTATTTTTTTAAGCTTTTTTTCTATATACTAAAGATAAGTTTAATATAGAAAGTAGGATGACAATGATTTTAGAAATACCTGAGCCGAAAAAGAAAATATCTAAAAAAGCAATTAACGTTTGGCGTATCACTGATTTCATTCAAAACTTAATTGGGTTACTTATTATTGGCGCTTTAATTTTTAGTTATCATCACTTTAATTGTGTTACTTGGATTGGTATTACTTTATATGTTTTTCTTGGAATCATTTTTATTATAATGGTTTATGAATTAACGATTCGTCCTGTTCTTTTACAAAAGACGTGGCGTTATGATATTGATGAACATTATATTCAATTGAAGCATGGCTTTATTAATAGACATTCACTTATTATTCCAATGTCTCGGGTAGAATATGTAAACACTAATCAAGGACCCATCTTAAGATATTATGATTTATCTGTTTTAACTATCGGCACAATTACTTCAGCTAATAAAATTCCTGCAATACCTACATCAGAAGCACAGGAAATCAGAGAATTAATTGTACACTTAGCTGAGTTAGATAAAGATTCATCTCTTAAAGATGAACTTATTGAACAGGAGTTAGGTGATTAATTATGATTGAACCTAAAAGACAACATCCATTATGGATGATTATTCTTTTTGTTAATCGTTTTAAACCTATATTCTTACCTTTTGTCTTTATTTTTATTTTTAATATTGATTCACTAAAATCTATTATTATATATGCGGTTAGCTTCTTAATTTTATTCATTTTATATAACACAACCGTTTCAATTTTTGAATGGCGTAACTTTACTTACTTTGTTGCCAATAACAATATTGAAATAAGCGATGGTAGATTCATTGCAAAAAAACGATATATTACCTTAAATAAAATTCAGAGCATACAGGAAAATAAAACTTTATTACATCGCATGTTTGGATTGACCTCTTTAACAATAACAACAGGCACTACTGGGGATAACGCTTCTGTTAAGTTAGATGCCCTAACGCCTCCAGATGCAGCTGAGTTAAAACAGTTATTGGAAAATGAAGTCGCTACTGATTCTACAAGTAATCTGGATACAATTAGTAAAACACAAGAAGTTAATCATCACTATACAATGTCTTTTAAAGAAATATTATTAATTTCAATTACATCACTTTATTTTTTAGCGTTTATCCCTTTAGCCATCTCAGGATACTACCGGATAAATAATATTTTCAACATTGATGTGTATGCTGATCCAGTTGTCGATTTATTAAAAGCTTCATATATTTTAATGGCTTTTTTAATTTTAAGTGCCTTTTTTATTTCATTTATCCTTGGTTTTATCATAACTTTTTTAAGTTATGGTAGATATAAAGTGACTTCGAATGATGAACGTATCTTTATTAAAAAAGGAGTTTTATCTACATCACATTTCTCTATTCCTAAAGATAGGGTTAATGGAATTATTATTAAAAAGCCCTTTTTCAGAAGATTATTTGGGATTGTAGAAGTACAAATTATTACTTTAGGTGATTTATTTGACGATGAAGAAGTACAAACAGATACTTTATTTCCTTTTATAAATATTAATTTAGCTACTCAATTAATTGAAGAAATTTTACCAGATTATAAAATCGAAAAGAAAATGAATAAATTACCAATGAAATCGTTGTTTTTAACACTTATTAAGCCTAGTTATTTATTTGTTTTACTCGCAGGTTTAACGTTTTATTTATCTCCTGATCATTGGTTGATGATACTAATAATTATTCTTTTATTTATTATCATCAAACGTATTATTGAACATTATAATAGTAAATATTTAATTACTGATCATTTTATGCAATTACAAACGGGTGCTTTTTCTAGTGAACTCTCTATTTTAAAAAAAGCTAATATTGATGCTTTAGCATTAAAAGAATCTTGGGTGCAAAGAAGATTTAATTTAATGACTCTTCAAGCTATGACTCGATCAAAGCCAATTCATACAAGCTTTATCATTCATCTTACTAAAGATGAAGCGATTAACACTTATGAGTGGTATGCAAAAGCCCAGCATAAATACTAAAAATTATAGCGAGATTCAAGAGTTTCTGTGCATTTTATGTTAAACTTAAAAATAAATTATTATAGAGGAGAGAGTTTCTTGATAGGTACTTGGCTTTCAATCATTCCACCGTTGTTAGCAATCACTTTTGCCATTTTAACTAGAAAAGTATATTTATCTTTATTTATTGGTATTTTAAGTGGGGCTTTTATTATTAATCAATTCGCAATCACAAGTAGTATCACAGAAATAACCCAAACAATCTGGTCTGTTATTTCTGATTTAGAATGGAACGTACCTATTCTTATTTTTGTTTTATTACTAGGTGGGTTAACTAGTCTTTTATCTAATTCTGGCGCTACTGAACGCTTTAGTCTTTGGGCTTTATCTCGTGTTAAAACGCGTATAGCAGCACAGTTTGTGACTGTGTTTACTGGTATTGCTATTTTTATTGATGATTACTTCAATAGTTTAGCTGTTGGACAAATTGCCAGACCTATTACAGATGCACATGGGATTTCTCGTTCAAAGCTTGCATATTTAATTGATTCAACTGGGGCACCCATTTGTATTTTAATCCCTCTTTCCAGTTGGGGAGCTTATGTTTTTTCTTTACTTGTTCAACCTATTAATGAATATAACCTAGGCATTGAACCTTTTACTGCTTTTTTAATGATCGTTCCTGCTAATTATTATGCAATCATGGCATTATTAATTGTCTTTATTACTATTTATTGGCAAATCGATTTTAAAACAATGCGTAAACATGAAACAGCTGCCTTAAAAAATATTGATCATAATTTAAGAGAAGAAGCACAAAAGAGTGTTATACCATTAAATCATGCGCTAGATTTAATGCTTCCAATTTTAACTTTAGTCATTAGTACGATTGTCTTATTTTTATACTCTGGCAACTATTTTTCATCAGGTGTAAGTATGATTGAAGCTACTGGTGAAGGTAATATTGTTAGTTCACTTGTTTATGGTGGTTTATTATCTATCTTAATTACAGCTATTATGTATTTACCAAGTAAAAAATTAAAGTTAAAGACATTTATTATTGTTTTTTTCAATGGTGTTTGGAAAATGTCTGGCGCCGCTTTGATTTTAATACTTGCTTGGTCAATCGGAAGTATTATTGAAAACCTAGAAACAGGCGCTTTTTTAGCAGGACTTGTTGAAGGAAATGTAGCTTTATGGCTATTACCAGTCGCCTTATTCTTACTTGCTTGTGTAATGGCTTTTGCAACAGGCACGTCTTGGGGAACTTTTGCTATTATGGTTCCAATTGCCGTTTCAATTATTGGTGTGATTCATCCTGAGTGGATATTACCTGCTGTTGGTGCGGTACTAGCTGGTTCTGTCTTTGGTGATCATTGTTCACCTATTTCAGATTCCACTATACTTTCTTCAGTTGGAGCAGAATGTAATTTAATGGATCATGTCACAACACAAATCCCTTACGCTTTAACTGCTGCTGGCGCATCGAGTATTGGTTATATTGTATTCGGTTTAACATCCAATGTATTTATTGGTTTAATTGTTTCAATTATTGTTTTAATTAGCTTTTTATTTTTTATCAAGCAAAAATCAATACCAATTGAAGCTTAATTTATTTTAATTATATTGTGGTTCGAAACCATCCCACATAAAAAAACTAGGAGCGTATAAATGAATATCAAAACACTTGTTATCAACGCATTAGTTGCTGCTATGTATATTGTAGTGACAGCACTTATTGCACCTTTTGGCTTTACTAATATTCAATTTAGATTATCTGAGTTATTTAATCATTTAATTGTTTTAAATAAAAAATACTTTTTCGGAATTGTTGTTGGAGTATTATTAGCTAATTTTTTCTTTGCACCAATGAAGCAAGATATGATATTTGGAGTTTTACACACTGCTATTTCATTAGGTATCACCTTATGTTTCTCCCGATTTATTTCTAATAAAATTACTTTAATGTTTATTAATACAATTGTATTTTCATTTAATATGTTTATTATCGCCTATATGTTAAAGATATATGCTAATTTACCCGAAGCCTTTATGTTTTTATGGTTAACAACTGGATTAAGTGAATTCATTACAATGAGTTTATGTATTCCGCTTATGTATTATTTAAACAAACGACTTAATTTTTCTAAGTTAATTTAAAACAGCTTAGTAAACTATAATTAGTTTACTAAGCTGTTTATTTTTCATCTATTTCTTTTTGAAGATTACGTAAAGCATTATTCAAATCATCCATCATGACTTCGATTGCTTCTTTTTTAGTGATTTCATTTGATAAATATATAGGATCTCCAAAAATTAATTTTGGCTTTTGGCGCTTTAACAATTCCTTAAAATTATTAGGACCTACATAAGCAGCTGGAATAATCGGTGATTTGGCATAAGTCGCAATTGTGACAGCTCCACGCTTTAATGATGCTTCTTCCGTCGTTCGTGTACCACTTGGAAAAATACCAACAATTTCACCGTCTTTTATTAATTTTCTCGGATGTTTAATCGAACTTGGTCCTGGATTATCTCGATCAACAGGAAAAGCATTCAGTCCTTCCATTAACCATTTTAAAAATTTTGTTTTAAACAATTCTTTTTTTGCCATATAATGAATCTTTGTAGGTAAAAGAGAGACTCCTAACCAGAGAATGTCTACCCATCCCGTATGCGTACATGCTAAGACATACCCTTTATTTTTCGGTACTTTTTCTTTATTATAAACTTTTAGCGAGCCGAATACGTTTAATACTATTTTTACGAAATATCCTGCAATATAGTACATTAAATCCATCCTTTTCTTAATTTAATCTCTTTATAGTTTACCACGATAAAAAAAGAGTCGCATCTCTTATGCGACTCTTTTTATTTATTTTATTATTTAAGCAAACTCTCAATCTTATTTGGATCAAAGCCTAATACCCATTGACCATTAATATTTGTTTGTGGGACTCCCATTTGTCCCGTTTTTTCTACTAATTCTTGCATAATAGCAGGGTCAGATTGCACATTAATTTCTTTAAATTCAACTTCTTTTTCTTTCAATAAATCTGTAACCATAACACAATATGGACAAGTTTTTGTTGTATATACTTTTATATTATTCAATTTGCTACCTCCTCAAATTACCCACATGGGTATATTAGCGCTTATTTATTACTATATAACATTTATTTATTTTTTTATAATAATTTGCTCATAAAAAAATCCTGTTAATGTTTATAAAACACTAACAGGTCTTTTTTATTTCCTTATGCTTTTAATTACATCCGTTAAATGATTGGTGTATTCTGTACAAACTTCTTTTGTTTCTGCTTCTACCATAACTCTTACTAATGATTCTGTTCCTGATGGACGTACTAACACTCTACCTGACTCACCTAAAGTTTTTTCAACTTTATCTATTTCAGTAATTAATTTATCATCATTTAAAATAGAATATTTATCTTCTACACTTACATTTTTTAATACTTGAGGATATATTTTCATTTCTCCAGCTAATTCAGATAATTTTTTACCTGTTTCCTTCATCACATTTACAAGCTGAATTCCCGAAAGCATTCCATCACCACCCGTACTATGGTCTAATAAGATAATATGACCTGATTGTTCACCGCCTAAATTATAACCATTAGCACGCATTTCTTCCATAACATATCTGTCGCCTACACTTGTTTTAACACTTTTAATATTATTTTCTTCTAAAGCTTTATAAAAACCAATGTTACTCATAACAGTCGATACGACCGTATTTTCGTTTAATTTACCTGCTTCATTTAAATATTTTGCAAGGATAAACATAATTTGATCGCCGTCAACAATTTTCCCCTTTTCATCAACTGCAATTAAGCGATCTCCATCTCCATCAAACGCAAGACCTATATCTGCTTCTTTTTCTAGAACTAATTCTTGAAGCTTTTCTGGATGTGTTGAACCGACTCCATCATTAATATTGAGGCCAGTTGGGTTATTACCCATAGTAAATATTTCCGCTTCTAAATCAGCAAATAAATGCGGTGCTAAGCTTGAAGTAGCACCATTTGCACAATCTAAGGCTATATTTATATTCTCAAATTCATTATTTACTGTCTCTTTTAAATAAGATAAATATTTCTGACTTCCTTCAAAATAATTATTAACTGCACCAATATCACTACCAATTGGTCGTGGTAAATTATCTTCTTCATTCATTAGTTCTTCAATTTTTTCTTCTTCACTGTCTGTTAATTTATAACCATTTGGACCAAATATCTTGATACCATTATCATCTACTGGATTGTGAGATGCTGATATCATAACACCCATTTCTGCATTCATCACTTTCGACAAATATGCAACTCCTGGTGTTGATATGACGCCTAAACGCATCACTTCGACTCCGACTGATAAAAATCCTGCAATTAATGCTCCTTCAAACATATGAGCTGATATGCGTGAATCATTTCCAATTAACACTTTAGCTTTTTTATCTTCTTTTGAAAATAAATTACCACTTATTCTTGCAAGCTTATATGCTATTTCGGGCGTTAAATCTTTGTTAGCTATACCTCTTACGCCATCTGTTCCAAAGTATTTTTTCAATTTTACCTCTCCTTTTACTTACTCAAAACTTAAAAAATAACCTCTCTTACTCTTCCAGTTCTACATTAACTTTAATTTTCTTTTGCGAAATAACAATTTCTTCAGGTGTTTCTATGTCCACAGTCACTTCTTTTGATTCAGTTATTTCTGATAAATCAATGGGTTTAGAATTTAATTTATCAATTTTATCAATTTCAGCTTCTTTACCATAAATCTTAATTTTTTCAATTTCTGGAGTTACCGATTTTAATGTTAAATCATTGGGTAACTTTCCGGTTGTTGGTATTTCAAGATCAACTTCTTTACTTGGCCTTTCAATCTCAACTGAAGCAACTACTGTTTCGGGTCTTACGCTTACTTGTAATTTTTTTCCTTGACTATCATAAACATTTACTGGTAATTCTCGATTTTTAATTGATTCTTTTTCATTTGAAACATCAATAAATACTTTAACTAATGAAATTTCTTTTAACATTGCTTTTGAACTCACTATTGTTACTTCATCTACATTAAGTTCTGGTTGTTTTATTTCATAATCTTTTGGTACTAAATCTTCATTAATTAATTCTACTTCAATTCTATGTGTACCTGTTGCTCTTTCTTCAATTGTTACATCTATTTCTTTTGGTTCAATATAAGCTGTCAATTCTTTAGGTATATTTTCATGTTCAATTTCGACTGTATGTGTACCTTCTTCGTATTCAGTTAAATTCACAAATAGAGTGAAGTTTTTCTGTCTGACGACTGGTGTTAAAATACTTACAGCCCCCTCTAAAGATACATCTACTTCTTCAGGTACTCCGCTAACAACATATTTATCAGAGTCTATCTTTACATTTACAGGCATTCCTTCTAATAATTCTACTTCTTTTTGTGTTCCAGAAAAGATCGGTTTATTATCTTCTGGGTTATCTACTTCGACTTCGATTGTCACAAAGACATAAAGTAATATTGCAAAAGCAAGAGAAATAATCCGGACAAACCATTTACTTTGGAACCAACTATCCATTTTCATTCCCTTTCTTCTTATCTGACTTTACCTCATTTTGTTTTGAGCCATCTTTTAAGTTGTTAATTAAAAATTGCTTCAATTGATCTCCATCTAAATCTCGTAGTAATTCACCTGTTTTAGAACAAGATATAGCACCTGTTTCTTCTGATACAATTATCGTTAGTGCATCTGTTACTTCACTAATCCCTAATGCAGCACGATGTCTTGTTCCTAATTCTTTAGAAATAAACTCACTTTCTGATAATGGTAAATAACACGCTGCCGCTACTATTTTATTTTGCTTAATAATGACAGCACCATCATGAAGAGGTGTGTTGGGTGTAAATATGTTAGTCAATAACTGACTTGTTAAAACACCATCTATCGGTGTACCTGTTTCAGCATAATCATCTATCCCAGTTTCCTGTTCAATCGTAATTAAAGCACCAATTCTTCTTTTAGCCATATATTCGGTTGATGAAACTATTGAATCAATTGTTTCATCAACTTTTTCTTCTTCTGACTTCCCACTTCTTGTAAAAATACTTCCCCGACCAAGTTGTTCAAGAGCTCGTCTGAGTTCGGGTTGGAATAATATGATAATAACCAAGAATCCCCATAGTATCGCTTGGTTAGTCAACCACTGAATTGTATGTAAATTAAGTACGATACTAAGCACCCACACAACGACTACTACAAAAATACCTTTTAATAGTTGGATTGCTTTTGTACCACGAATAATCATAATTAATTTATATAGAACATACCACACGAGAGCTATATCTATACCAATTCTTAATATATTTATTAGACTAAATCCCTCAGTTAGCATGTGTACACTTCCTTTTCATCTTCATTAATTTTTCTCATATAATTTCATTATAGCATATTTTAAGCAGTTCCCTAAACAAATTAAAAAATGATCCTTTCAAAGTAACTTATTTTCATAATAAAAATCACGTCATTTATTTTCATAATAAATGACGTGATTTTTACTTCAATTTCTCACCCATAAGCGAACTGATTAAACCAACGGTTATATTCACTGTTTTGCTTTTTACGTCTAACATTGGGTTTACTTCAACAAATTCAGCTGAAGTAATCAATCCTGAGTCTGATAATAATTCCATTGTTAAATGACTTTCTCGGTAGGTTAACCCTCCTGGTACAGGCGTGCCAACTCCAGGAGCCTCGATTGGATCAAGCCCATCTAAATCAAAACTTAAATGAATGCCATCGGTTTTGTCTTTCAAGTAATTTAGCGTTTCTGAAATAACAGTTGGCATGCCTAGTAAATCAATTTCATGCATTGTATATGTCTTAATTTTTAAATCTTTTATTATCTGCTTTTCTGCCGTATCTAAATCACGTATTCCAATTAAAACTATATTTTCTGGTTTTACTTTTGGAGAGGATGCTAAGATATTTGTCAATTCGGGATGACCCGTCCCTAAACTTGCTGCTAGTGGCATCCCATGAATATTCCCTGATGGTGATGTTTCAGGGGTGTTAATATCTCCATGGGCATCGTACCAAATGACTCCTAAATTATCATAATGTGGATAAAGCCCAGCAAGTGTGCCAATTGCAATACTATGATCTCCTCCAAGAATGATAGGATATTGGCCTTTTTTAACTTCTTGATTAACAGTCTTTGCTAATTGTTCATTTACTGAAGCGATTTCTGACAAATGAGTTAGATTTTCTGTTTTATCTTCTTTAGGTATCTCAATATTACCCAAGTCACTAATGTCATAATTTAATGATTCAAGTCGTTCTCTTACACCTGCGTAACGAATCGCGCTTGGTCCCATATCAACACCTTTAATTTTTTGACCAAGATGCATTGGCACGCCAATAAGTGAAATTTTTCGAGTCATTTCATCCCTCCTCTTTTATATTATAACCGTTTAAAAAGAATTGATTCAACTCGACATAAAAATGTATATTCATGCATTTATTTAACGTATATTGTTAAATTCAAAGGCGTAATACCATGTTGTTTCCAGTTTTCTTTTAATTCATTTTCATCTGATTGTGTTGGAATAAAAGCAATGCCACAATCACCACCACCAGCTCCTGACAATTTACCCGCTCCTAATGATTGTTTTGCACTAATACTTAACTGGTTAAGTTTTTTAGTTTCTATTTCTACCTCTGCTCGTTTACCTACTGTAGAAAGTGCTTGACGATTTAATTCTATTCCTGTGAAAACATCAGATTGATTAGCTGTTTTAAAACCTTTTAAAATATATTCAACAGCTTCCTCACTTGAATTTAAGAATCTTTTATAATCAATCACATTAGTTTCTTTTAACTTTCTTAATTGATTAACTAAGCTTTTTGTCGATGCAGGTGAACCCGTCCAACCTACAACCAACTGAATATCATCAGGTAAAGTTAATTGATTGATTGATAAATATTCCCAATCAATTTCTATTAATTCACTTATACTATTGGAATTTTTATAAGCATCTAATAACCATTCAGCTTGAAATGAAGTATATTCAATCATTCCTGTAAAGGCAGATGCTGCTATATCGGCTCCTGAACCATTGCCTTGCGTAATGACATGAGCAAGTGAAGCTAATTTAAATGTAAGCATTTCTGTATACTTTTCAGGCATGAATTTTTTAAGTAGTGCTTCGACAACGCTTGTTACAACAGCTGCACTTGAACCAAGCCCATATTTTCTACCTTTGGTGTCAGCAAGTTCGCTTTTTACACTTATATTAATCGGAGTTATCTTATAATTATTTTCAGATAAATATTTATATGTTATTTTCATCGCCATTTCAACAAAACGTGTTGCTTTTGATGCTTTTGGCATTTTAAAGTGTGCTGATTTATAAGACCAAGATAAATGCCATAAATTAAAATTAACTAAATTAAGGCTATTTTTTTTCGCATCCTCTACAGTAACGTAAACAAAACGATCTACTGCCGTTACAATTAGTTTGTAATCAGGTTCTAAAACAGCAAATTCTCCCGCAATCATCAACTTTCCAGGCGTTTTAACTTTAATCATGATTAAACAACTCCTATAAGTATGATATTCCTGCTCCTACACGACTTAAAATGACATCTGACACATCTGTGGTTTCTCTTAATGTTTGTTCAACAATTGCTTCATTTTCTGGTTGATAAAGTACTTTCACATTCGGCCCGGCATCAATTGTAAAGTATGCTGGAATATCTTTTTTACGTAAGTTTTGTACTGTTTGCATGACACGCATTGTAGCATCTGTCCAATATGTAAAGGGTGGTTTAGCTCCTAAGGTAGTCGCATGCATTTTTAAACAGTTTGCTTCTGCAACGGCACCTACGCGATTAAAATCTTTTTCTTTAATCCCGGCTTTAATTTCAGTTAAATCTGCTGGAATACCAGATAACCAGCCATCATAAAATTCTGAGGTTTCAACAGTGCGTTTCATACCTACACGACTTGAGATCTCTTTTTCTGTTTCATTTAAAACAACAGCAGCGACACGAATATCCCAATGCTCTTGGGGTTCGATTGCTACTGCATATGAATCAGAGCCATCTTCTTTATTTCCTTTTTCCCATTCAACAAAACCGCCATAAATCGATCTACAAGCTGAACCTGAACCTTGTCTTGTTAATTTTGATAATTCAACATCTGATACTTCTATCTTTGCAGCTTTTGTCGCTGCAGCTGCAAGTGCAGCAAAACCAGAGGCTGATGACGCAAATCCTGCCGCTGTGGGAACCGCATTTGTTGAATTAACTCTAGCAAATAAGTTTCCTAATTGACCATATTTTCGAATTAAATTAAGATACTCAGTGACACGTTCATAAGCAACCCCTGTTACTTCTTGTCCGTCTAATATAAATTCATCTTTAGTCAACGCTTTATCGTATTCAACTGTTGTTTCAGTATAAAAACCATCTAAAGTGACTGATAAACTATTATTTGTAGGTAAAATTAATGCATCATTTCTTTTACCCCAGTATTTTATTAAAGCAATATTTGTATGTGCTTTAGCTGTTGCTTTCATATAAAAATCCCCTCCTAAGTTATTTTCCCTTATAAAATAAGAAACCGATATAAATATCGATTTCTTATTTTACTATTCATTTTTTAATGTAAATGGCCAAACAGATTCTACGCCTGATTGTAATAATTTTTCTGTTAACTGTTTCGAATGAAGTTCATTTTTGGCTAAAGCAATAATACACCCACCATTACCTGCTCCAGTCAACTTTGCTCCTAAAGCACCTTCATCTAAAGCTAATTTAATTAATTTATTTAAACCAAAATCACTTACACCTAAAGTGACTAATTCTTTTTGCGCTTCATTTAATAAATACCCTAGCATTTGCTTACTCGAATTTTCTAATGATTCTCGAACTTGATGAGTGATATCGCCCAAATGATTCATTGTTTTTTCAATTTTTTTTGGTGCTGATTTCATTAGTTCTCTTACTGTCCCTACTGCTGTTTTAGTATCTGCACCACGTCCTGAATCAGCAACCACAAAATGAAATTCACCTTTTGTTTCAATGTAGTCTATCGGTGTTTCTCTTTGATACCATACAGGTTTTTCTGAATTAACGGTTAGCGAATCAATACCACTGGGTGAGCCATGAGCATATTTTTCAGATATATTAGCAAATTGCAAAACTTGCGCTTCAGTACACTTTATTTGTGCATAAGCAAACAAAGATTTAACTAAGGCAGTAGCCACTGCAGCACTTGACCCCAACCCTTTTCCTGGTGGAATAGTTGATTTAACTTCAATCAACAAATTTTTATATGGTAACTTTAATTCATTTAATGTATGTTTAATTGTGCTAACGATTCCTAGCAATAATTGAGGTGCTTCGTCTATCGGACCTTCATATAAATCGCTTTTTAAGTAAATATTTCCAGGTTGATATTCTACACTACACTCAACACCAATTAACGGAAACGGCAGAGCAATAGCTGGTTGACCGTATACGACTGAGTGCTCACCAATCAATATCAATTTACTTTGTGCAAAACCGGTTGCTTTTTTGTTTGCAATAATTTTTTTTGCACTCATTTTAACAACTCTTTCAGTAATTCTTCAGCTCTACCTACACGGATTTGCTTTTCTTTAATCATCTGATCAGCGACAACGTCCACCATTTCACCTGTTGCTCCTGCTGCCATAGCTACAGAGCGTGAGTGTAAAGCCATATGGCCTTTTTGAATACCGTCTGTAACAAGCGCTCTTAAAGCTCCTAAATTTTGCGCAAGACCAACTGCAACAACAACCTGAGCTAATTCAGATGCAGATTCAATATCCAAAATTTCATAAACAAGCCCTGCCATCGGATGAACACGACTAGCACCGCCAACAATTCCTAAAGACATAGGAAGCTCAAGTTCACCTACTAAATCTCCATTAGTATTTTTTGACCATGTTGTCATTGACCCATACTGACCACTTCTTGCAGCGTAGGCATGTGCTCCCGCTTCGACCGCTCGCCAATCATTACCAGTTGCAATAATAACAGGATCTATCCCATTCATAATGCCTTTATTATGTGTAACTGCTCGGTAAGGATCTGATGCAGCAAATTCATATGCATGAATAACACCATCTCTTACCTCTTCACCTGTAAAACCTTCCGTATCAAGCAATTTTGTTGGAATTGTACAGGTTGCTTTTGCCAAACTACGATCTGCATAATTTGATAAGATACGTAAATACACTTTACCTTGCGTCAGTTCTTCAACTGTAGGCGCTAGTGATTCAACCATTGTATTAATTATATTAGCACCCATCGCATCACACGTATTTACATATAAATGAATCACTAACATCTTATTAAACTTTGATTCTGATTCATTTAAAATCCGTACATCTAAATCTTCTGCTCCACCGCCACGCTTTTCTAAGCTAGGATAAGCTTCATTTGCTAATTTAATTAAATCTGCTTTATCTTCTAAAATTGTTTGTTTCGCTAAATCAAAATCTTCACAACCGACGACTTGAATTTGACCAATCATCACACGATCTGTTGCTTCTGTTTTAAATCCACCAGCATCACGCACAATACGAGCAATATAACTTGCCGAAGCAATAATCGATGGTTCTTCAACCGCCATTGGTATTTTATACTCTTTATCATTGATTAAAAAATTCAAACCTAAACCAAGCGGTAATTGAAAGGTTCCAATAACGTTTTCAATCATTTTATCCGCTGTTTCTAGATTTAATGCTTCATTTGTGTATAAGGTATCTTTCTTTTCTTTTGATAAATTCAATTGATTTTCTAATAAATTTCTACGTTCATTTATTTCCATTTTATAAAAACCTGGAATCCTCGATGTTGACATACCATTCACCCTCACGCAGTTAATAGTTAATTTATTACCTGATTAATGAATGACTAATTAAAATATAAATGCTTCTTTATATAACGAATTAACCATCATTGTAATTATAACAAAAAAACAAAAATCTATCGCCCTTTATCCTCTAAATTTATTTTTTAAAAACAAAAAAACAAGGTAAACGTTTTAGCTACCTTGTTTTTTGCAAAATTATTATTCTTTAATTTGACTGGGCTACAAGGATTCGAACCTTGGAATGACGGGACCAAAACCCGTTGCCTTACCGCTTGGCTATAGCCCAATATTAAAAATGGTGGTGGGGGGCAGATTCGAACTGCCGAACCCGTTGGGAGCGGATTTACAGTCCGCCGCGTTTAGCCACTTCGCTACCCCACCAATTAAATATTAAAATGCCGGCCAGAGGACTTGAACCCCCAACCTACTGATTACAAGTCAGTTGCTCTACCAATTGAGCTAGACCGGCAAAAAAATAAATATTATGACCCGTACGGGATTCGAACCCGTGATACCACCGTGAAAGGGTGGTGTCTTAACCACTTGACCAACGGGCCAACAAAACAACAAATCCTATTATAGGTAATATCTTTTCAAATGTAAAGCAATTTGATTTTTCATTTGATTTTAAATGTTTTTTGCTATCTTTTTATCACCATTTCAGTTGTTCAGAGTCTGGTCTTCGCTTATAATAAAGACGTAAAATAATACACGGAGGTGCAATATGTCTGATTTATTAAAAGATAAAAACATAGTTGTTATGGGCGTTGCTAATCAAAGAAGTATTGCCTGGGGAATTACCAAGTCGCTTCATAAAGCAGGAGCAAACTTAATCTTCACTAATCGCTCAGAACGTTCTTATAAAAGATTAATTAAATTACTTGAATCCAATGAAATAAAAGCAAAACACATTGCAACATGTGATGTCGCAAGTGATGAAAGTATCGAACAAGCATTTAAAGAGATTCATGAAGAAGTTGGCGTGATTCATGGTGTCGTTCATTCAGTCGCTTTTGCTAATACAGAAGAGTTACAAGGGGATTACGCTGACACTTCAAGAGATGGTTATTTACTTGCTCAAGAAATCAGTTCTTACTCTTTAGTGGCAGTTACTAGAGCTGCAAGACCGTTTATGACTGATGGTGGCAGCATTGTCACTCAAACATACCTCGGCTCACAACAAGTTGTTAAAAACTACAATGTGATGGGTGTCGCTAAAGCTGCACTTGAAGCAAGCGTGATGTATTTAGCTGAAGATGTCGGGAAAGACAATATTCGCGTCAATGCTATCTCAGCAGGTCCGATTAGGACTGTTTCTGCAAAAGGTGTTTCAGGATTAAATGAAATTCATTCTGTTATTGAAGAACGCGCTCCATTACGTCGTAACACTAATCAAGATGAAGTTGGAGATGCAACAATGTTTTTAATTAGTGACCTATCTCGTGGCATCACCGGTGAGGTCATTCATGTTGATTCTGGTTATCATATTATGGGACTATAAAATAAAAGCTAAACTCAAGGGTTTTGAGTTTAGCTTTTATTTTTCAATTAATATTCCTGCTTCTTTTAAGGCCAAACATGCCGCTTCAATTTTTTCTTGCGAGTCAGCAGTTAGTGTATGAATATGCACGCCGTTTGTTAATTCAGATAATAAAGCGGCCTCTGATTGAAATATTTTATTAACAAATTCATTTGCATCAAAGCGACTGCTAATCATTAGCGACCCTGTCAACTCTCCATAAAATGCATGTTCAACCACCACATCTTTAATTGTCACACCACAATCTACAATTAACTCTAATTCTGTTAATGTTTCTTCGGGTCGATGTTTACAGACAATTTGCTTTTTAAACTGTCTTGAGTCTTCTGGTTCAGAAGCATATAAGTAGCCTCGATTCGTTGCAATAATTGGCTCATCACTTACTTTTAGTAATGATATATCTTGAACAATAACTTGTCTGCTTACATTTGTTTTGTTTGCTAGTTCAGTTCCTGTAATAGGTGAAGTTGAATTCTTTAACGTATTTACGATTACATTTCTTCTTTCCTCACCTAATAATTTTTTATTACTCATCTTGTCACTCCTGACTTATCTTTATTAATACATTTGCTAAATGATCCATTTCTTCTTTTGTTGTATAGCGCCCCGTTGAGATTCTTATTAATTCTTTTGCTTTATCTTCTGTTTTTCCCATGGACATCATTGTTCTTGAAGGGGATGTTTGTCCTATTTGGCAGGCACTGCCTGTCGAAATAGCAAGATTATATCGACTACATTCTAGCATAGCATATTGTCCTTGTAAGCCGTTAATTGAAATGGCAATTATCTGATTTAATTGATTAGTTGGATGGCTGTGGATGACAATTTTATTAGATTCTTGTAGCTTGTATTCCAAGTGATTTCGC
>Ga0079226_10001802_pt1 | contig 16484 bp, 15 predicted proteins | sample Poulit2014_FD_76345 | JGI IMG/M metagenome (GOLD analysis project Ga0079226, IMG submission 76345) | Agricultural soil microbial communities from Georgia to study Nitrogen management - Poultry litter 2014 | ecosystem: Environmental > Terrestrial > Soil > Agricultural land | place: USA: Georgia...
TGAATGAATATTCCAGTTGATTGCTGCTGCGTTACCGCTGTTCTCCACCAGAGTGCTGTATGTATTACTCTGAAGATTATAGTTTACGATACAGTGCGGGACGTCAACAGATGAAAATAAAATTAATAACTGATTATCATCCTTCTTTTGAATTGAATGAATCACACCATCGTTTCTGAATTCAATTTCTGTAATATCACCAGTATCAACATCAAAGTTATATAATTTAGAACAACCGTTCTCGTTTACTATAACCGTTGCCTGATCGTACCTTTTGGACCAGAGAATATGTTCAATGTCCCAACTAAATGATGTCAATCTTTGATAAGACGAATCGATAAAATTTAATTTATAAACATTGATGAAGCCTGTTTCCCAGTCAGATAAGCAGTATGCGTAGTCTTTTTCATCAACATTAGTAGAACTGAGAAACCTGGAAGGTGCAATGGGTAACTTCTCAACTTTCAATGAATCAGTATTAAAAATGTATAGCTGCTTCATAATATTACTGTTTTGATATGTTAATAATAATTGGTTATTTTCTATAGAAGATAAGATTGCGACCGACGCATCAAAACCATATAAAACCTTTGGTTCTTGGACTAACCTAATTATTCGAGACAATATAAAACACCTTCGAAATGGAACAATGAGCGCCAAGTACTGAATCGGAGGTGTTTTTGCATGGGCAAAAACGTATATTCAAGTGAAACTAAGTGGGCAGTGGTCAAAGCAAAATTTACGGGTGATAGACCGTTATAAAAAACAAGTCAGTCTCACACTAAAAAATGCACATCTATCCGATATCAGTTATGCATTCACCCGGGGAGTACGCAAGGAGAACATCGAGCAGTTAAGCACCAATCACTATATTCATAATCATCAGAATGTCATCTTACAAGAGGCCACAGGTACGAGTAAAAGTTATCTGGCGAATGCTTTAGTCAATCATGCGATTGAGTCTGGTTTTACCGGCAAATACTATCGAATACCCGAGTTACTGAATGATGTTCACTTAGCGGAATTTAACAGCAACCTGGATAAATTGATGAAAAAGCTGATGAAGTTCAATGTCCTGGTCATTGATGACTTTCTCTTAACTTCTACCAAAGAGCAGGAACAAAAGTATCTAATGGAAATATTTGAATTACGCAGCCGGGAGAAATCTTTAATCTTATGCTCACAAATGTCCTTTGCAGAATGGCACAAAAAATTGGGCGGGGGTGCGATTAACGATGCCATCCTCGACCGTGCTTGTTCAAAAGCGTATCAATTATTTTTAAGCGGTGGTTCATTACGAAAATTTTCAAGTGGTGCTCAGTGTAGCGCTTCAGCTGGTAACATTAAATGCGATTTAAGTGGTATCGTAAATCGAGTTTTCATGGTGACTCTGCAGCGCCGGAAGCAGTTATCTGATTCTTTTTCTAATACTGCTGCTACTGATGTTGCCTGTTGGTCATTTTCTGTATCGAAAATACAAAGAACATAGATTGTTAAAACAAATGACAAAAGCAGGCATCCATGACATAGACAAATTGGACGGCCATCAATTTGAAATTTATTTAAAAGTATTAGTTAAAGAATTGGGATATAGATCAGATGTCACGCAAGGATCACGAGATTTCGGAGCAAACTTAAACATGAAAAATGATAAAAAGAAAGTCAATATAAGCCCAATCCACAAAATCTATTCAACGATATCTTATTTACACAGCAGATCAAGCGATTGTTATTACAAACAGATACTATCACACATTCCGCAGAAAAACTGACAAAAGTATGTAAAATGAGTATATTGGAATTGAATAACACTCATTCACCACGGGCTGTAAGAAATTTTCTTGATGTCAGTCTGCAAAAAGTGTTGCTAAATAACATTAATGTTATTGTGGTATTAAACATAATAAAATTTAAGGATGCTGTGCCATCCTTACGACTATACCAGTCTATCATCTATATTAGAGCGGTTTAACTATATGGCAATAAAATTTAAAAAAGAAATACACAAAATATGAAGTACATTCGTTAAAAAACATCTAAAATATATAAAATAATTATAATTGTATAACCGGTTACCCACATCCCCAAAGAATAAATCATATTAGATTTTAAACCTATTATGACCACATTTACCTTTGATAAATTTGAGAGAATCAAATTGACTCCTGAAAAAGGAGAGATATTTATGGTAATCATCCAACTTAACAATAATCCTAAGGCAAAATAAATCTGTGAATTATTTTCTATATTCATGCTACTGATTGTTAAAGCAATAACAGTTACACTAACAATTGGATGTATACTTAACATTGAGAGACTGATTATAATAAAACCAAATAACGGAATTAAAAGTAACACATGGCTTATTCCTATAAATTCTAAAAATAGTAGTAATAGTTTATCGAAGCCTGCTGAAATAAGTGCGGTTCCAAATAAGCCTGCACCTATGAACAGTAACAACTCGTTACCCATATTAGGAATTCTAACTTGTGTGTATTTTTGCAGTCCTTTGATTATCTCTTTAAAACCACCTATAAAATATGTCCATATAAAAAATGTTAAGATAGAAATAATAGGTATAATACTTATTATTGATACATTAGATTTTATGTCAATTAAAATAATAAGAAGTGTCATGGCAGTGATTATAATAAACAGCTCGTAAATCTTTCTCTTATCATAATTTTTATCTTTATCTCGAACATTAAATTCCACTTTTGATTCAGTAAATTTAAATTGTTCATATGCAATACTAAGTATAGTTAATAATAACCCATAAAACGCTAATTCTATCCAGTGCACTTCAAAATAACTTAAAATAACAGCTATAGAAATAAAATATGGGGACCATAAAAATGCTAAAGAAAATCCTCTATTCAATGCTTTCAACTTTAAATTTTGGTAATTCTTAAATCTTTTAGAATCTGTAAGAAAGTATAGAATTGACAACGCTCCCATATTTAATACCGAGCCAAGTAATACCCCACCTATTTTCATGTAGTTATAGTATTTTTTTGGACTTTTAAAAGAATACATTAAAAATACTTCTATTTCTTTGATATACCTTTTAGATGTAATAGGAATAGAAAGTAGCGGCACAAAAATGAATATAGCCAATACTGAACTATTCATAAGAAAACCATTAATAATTTCATGAAAATTATTACTATATAAATAAATTATTACAGATAGAAATAGTAAAGACACAATCATGATAAAAGATATTCTATTTAAATATCTAATGAAGCTTACTAAAATAATAAATGTAAAAAATGCTATTGTATAATTAAGAAATTCATCCTCTACAAAAATAGAGACTATATAAAATAACCCCATCATTAAAACAGAGCAAGGTCTAATAATTTTCATATCATGCCCCTCGAATTATTCACTTATTATATTTCATGTTTAGTTATAAGCTCAGCTGATCTGATAATATGTTTGCGCATTAATGTTTCTGCCTGCTCACCATCTTTAGACTCAATAGCTTTAAAAATGGCCAAATGCTCATCATATGCATTTTTATGTTCCATATAATTTGACAACACTTCTTTTCTTATATATAAATCATATACTCTTACGGATTCTATTTGATTAACGATATAACTATTTTTTGAAGTACTTAATATTAAATCATGAAAAAGTGTATTATAACTTCTCAATTTGTCCATATCTTGATTTTTTGTCGCAATTTCCATATCGTCAATTACTTTGTTTAATTTGACAATATCTTCATCAGTTCTTCTAGAAGATGCCAGTCTGGCTGCCACGCCTTCTAACGCGGCTCTCAACCATGCAATTTCTTCAATTGACGACATAATATGATCCGCAACAAAAGATCCTTTTCTAGGGATAGTGTTAATTAGGCCTTCTTTTTCTAATTGCCGTAAAGCTTCTTTAACTGGAGTTGTGCTTACATTAAAATCTTCAGCTAATACTCTATCAATTAACTTATGTCCCGGCTCGTAAGAACCTTCTATAATCGCTATTTTCAAATATTCATATATTAATCTTCTAACCGGTTTTGATTGAGTTTCTATATATTCCTTTTTAGATAATTTTTTCGTCATAAGTATCATTCCTTTTTAAAGACTTCTATATTAACTAAATTCTTAGGTTTACCTCCCTCCAGACCACTTATTAAGTTATCAACAGCAAGCGTAGCCATAGCTTCTCTAGTCTCTTCAGTTGCTGAACCAATATGGGGTAAAGTCACTACATTATTAAATCCCAATAGTTTATTATCTCTCTTTATAGGTTCATTCTCAAAAACATCTAACCCGGCTCCAGCAACAAGATTTTCTTCCAGGACTTTCACTAAATCTTTTTCTTTTATAATACCGCCTCTGGATGCTCCTACAATAATTGCATTAGATTTCATTTTTGAAAGTAGTTTATAATTAACTATATGATGGTTTTTATTTGTATATGGTATTAATACAATAAGGTAATCTGATTGCTTAAATAAATCTTGCATGCTAACGTACTCTGCATCAAAATCAGTTTCTGCCTTTTTATTTCTATTTCTATTATGATATAAAATATTCATATTGAATCCATACTTACATACCTTACTTAAATCATATCCTATTCTACCTAATCCTAATATTCCTAATGTTTTATTATGTATGTTCATCCCAAAATATGCCTTATCCAGCGCCCCAGAGGTCCACCTGTTTTCTTTAACATAATTATCCATTTCATGTATTTTACGACCTATAGACAACATCATTCCAATAATAATTTCTACTACAGAAGCATTTAGCACATTTGGAGTATTGGTTAACATAACATTAAATCTATTAAAATCTTTTATATTACAATTGTCATAACCAACTGAAATATTTGATACTATTTTTAATTTAGGAGTATATACCAAAAAATCTCGATTAATAATTAATTTTGACCCTATTATTCCTTCTACTTCCTTCAAGAGTTTTCTGATAGGTGTGTCATTGGCCTCGAGTTGGGTTCTTTTTAATATAATTACATCAAATTTTGACTCCAGCTTTTCTAAATTTCCTTTTGAGATATCATTATATAATATAACTTTCTTCATAATTCCCCCTAAAGATAATCAAGGCTGTAAATTAACTTACAGCCTTGATAGGTTAAAACTTAATTGCACATGTTTTAGTATTTGTATAGAAATCTAGAGCTGCCTGACCTTGCTCTCTGGAATGAGAACTGGAGTCTTTCAAACCACCGAATGGTGATTGATACTCAACGCCGGCAGTCTCTTGGTTAACTCTTACCATGCCCGCTTGACTCTCTTCTAAAAACTTATGAGCATACTTTAAATTCACTGTAAATATTGCAGCACTCAGGCCGTAAATAGTATCATTCGCCAATTTCATTGCTTCTTCGTAATCCTTGACTTTCAGAACAGAAGCCACAGGCCCGAAGATTTCTTCTTTGACAAGTGCATGATCTGATGGAGCATCAACAACGACTGTTGGGGAAATATAATAGCCGTGTTTTTCAGCTGTCACTTCTTTTTCAGCTACAATGTTCGCTTCTTTACGCGCAAGATCTATATAGGAATTCACTTTGTCATATTGTTCTTTCGAAGCTACCGGACCAGTGTATGCATTTTCATCTAAAGCATCTGTCACGTTGATATCTTCAACACCTTTTTTAAGTCGTTCGATAACCTCATCATAAATATCTTCATGAGCGATAACACGGCTTGTTGCTGTACATTTTTGTCCAGCTGACTTGAACGCCCCGCTTAAAATAATAGGAATCGTCTGGTCTAAGTTTGCATCTTCCATAATTACAGCAACATTTTTACCGCCCATTTCTGTTTGGAATTTAATATTTCTTGCTGCACAAGTTTCTGCGACATAACTACCTGTAGGGCCTGAACCTGTAAAAGACACCCCGTTAATATCCGCTTTCTCCAGCAATGTTTTTCCGACTACGCTGCCCTTGCCGACTACCAGATTTAAAATGCCTGCTGGCATTCCTGCCTGTTCAAATAGTTCTACCATTTTCGCTGCAGTCAATGAAGCATTTTCAGCCGGCTTCCAAATAACCGCATTACCACAAATCAAAGCAGGTGCCAATTTCCAAATCGGAATGGCTACCGGAAAGTTCCATGGTGTAATAAGGCCAACAACTCCGAGTGGGACTTTTTGAGAATATTGCAGTACATCGACATCACTTGCTGGAATAACACTTCCATTTGATCTGACACCTTCACCTGCATAATATCTAAGTAAATGAATCCCTCTTGTGACTTCTCCTTTCATTTCTCCGATATGCTTGCCCATTTCCTTGCTGCCCAATTCTGCTACTTCCTGGAGATTATTTTCTAAAGCTTTTGCCATATTATATAGAACTTCAGATTTTTGAGGCCCAGGCTTTTTAGCCCATTCCTTCTGGGCATTTTTAGCAGCCTTTTCTGCTTTAAAAACATCCTCCTCACTACTTTGGTTAATCACACCGACTTTTTCTTTTAGATTAGAGGGATTGAACACTTCTACTGTTGCATTATTTGGTGTACTCCACTCGCCACCAATTAAATTTCTTGTTTCCATTTTAAATTAACTCCTTTTTTTAATGTCGAATCCCCAAAACTTTAATAATTCTTCAGTTTCTGTTCTGTCTGTATCATTTAGAGAAGATACAGGTTCTCTTGTTATTCCAGCAGTTAAATTTAGCATTTCCATTGCCTCTTTAATTATCACAACATTATTTCCATTATTATATTTCGCTCTTAAATCTTCAAATTTCACAATATTATTCCAGATTTCAAATGATTTTTTAAAATCTTTACTTTGTAAAGAATGCAATAATTCAAATGCCTTTTCAGGATATACATTAACTAAACCTGAAGTGAAACCTTCTGCGCCAGCTGAAAAATAATATGGTGCCCATTTTTCTGCCGTTCCACAAATGAGGGTTACATTATCATTTTTCGGTAAATTTACTGCTACTCGAGTAAATCTTGGTAAATCATTTACGGCATATTTAACTCCAACAAATCTTTCATTTTTAGCTAAATCGAAAATAATATCATCACTGATATGAGGATCTTTAAAATAAATTACTGCTGGTAAGTCAACATTATTTATAATATTTTCGAAATACTCTTTAGCTCCCCCTGAGGTAATATAAGGATGTACAGGCATATGAATCATTATTCCATCCGCCCCAACATCTTTTGCATAATTCCCCATTTCTATAGCAGTTTTAACATCATACCCAACCCCTGCCAATACAAATGCTTTTTTATCAGCAACATCTACTGTATGTTTAATTTCTTCTTTTGCTTCGCTAATAGTTAAAGAGTAAAACTCACTAGTATTACCACATGGTACAATTACTTTCAATCCTTTTTCAATTAAGTAATTAACATTTTCAGTTACACCATCCCATATAATTTCCCTATTCTTATCAAAAGGGGTAATCGTAATACCAGAAATTGTTTTTAATGTTTCTGAAGCTTCAATATACTTATTCATTTTAATTGTCCTCCAATTTTATATAATCATCAATTTCCAAATCTACATCATTTCCTAGTGTTTTTAATTCATCAAATATTTCTTCTGCCACCAGCACCCCCTCATCTAACTGTTCCTTAATTTTATTTGCTTCAATTTCACCCGGACTATAAACTTTATCAACACCCTGCATTGGCCTGCTCATGGAAGTTTGATTAAATCTATCTTCAATTTTTTCAAGGTAGTCGTCATAATCTATAAATGCAGATACGTCTATGACACCAAACATGTGACCAAGATTTTGTGGTTTATCATCTTCATACATTCTTGGGACATGTTTGCCAAAAAGTGCTCCAGTTAATACCCCTGAAAAGATGTCCATCATAATTGCTAATCCAGATCCTTTTGCTCCCATTGGTAAAATATAACCTTCTAATGCTTTTTCAGGATTTGTTGTTGGTTCCCCATCTTTTGTTATAGCCCAACCCTCTGGAATTTCTTCTTTCTTTTTGTTAGCTAATGTGATTTTTCCTCTTGCGGTATTTCCTGTAGACATGTCAACCACTATAGGGAATTTCCCTTTTCCACGTGGAGCAGCATAAGATATTGGGTTAGTACCTAAAGACGGTTCGCTGGATCCGAAAGGTACCATTAAACCTGAAGCGTTTGTAGTAGCAAAACCTATACAACCCTCTTTCGACGCCATTTTTGTGTAGTAAGAGGTAATACCAAAATGATTTGAATTTCTTACACCAACGAATGCACTTCCATAATCTTTCGCTTTTTTAATAGCAAGTTCCATAGCATACTTGGAAGCATAAGCCCCCCATCCATTGTTAGCATCTATTACAGCAGTTGTTGCTGTTTCATTAACTACTTCTAATTTAGTACTAGTTTCTAATAACCCGTCACTTAATCTATTAAGATAATCTTTTACTTTACAAACCCCATGGGAGTAGAAACCACTTAGATCTGCTTCTACAAGGTTGTTACTAACAACTGCTGCCTCTTCCCTGGGTATATATTTAGTCAGGACTTCAGTACAGTACAATTCCAATTCACTTGCATTAACTCTTAAATTACTCATATTTCCCTCCTAATTCACTTCATATTTTGATTCCTCATCCATAAGAACTTTTATAACTTCCTTAGCAGGAGTTTCTGCCATTTTAATCATTGATTCTTCACTATGTGCTGCCATATGCGGTGTTAGTACTACATTATCCAACTCAAACAATTTATTCTCATAAGTTGGTTCTACTTCAAAACAGTCTAATCCGGCACCAAAAATATCATTACATATTAATGCATCATATAACGCATCTTCGTCTATCAACTTACCTCTTGCAGTATTTATTAATATACTGCTTTTCTTCATCAAGCTAATTCTTTCTTTATTTATCAAATGATTCATATCTTCCTGAAATGGTATGTGAAGACTTACAATATCCGCTTGAGAGAGCAATTCATCGATAGATTTAACTTGTTTAATAAAGTCTGGGACATTATTTGCGTATGGATCAAATCCTATAACTTTTGAATCAAAACCAAAATGACATTTCTTCGCAACTAAGTTGCCAATCTTCCCTAACCCTATAATCCCTAAAGTTTTTTCTTTTAATTCATGGCCAATAAGTTTGTTTCTCGCATCAAAATTACCTATTCTAATTTCTTTATCTCCCTGTTTAATAAAATGCAATAAACTTAATATTAAACCAACAGTATGTTCAGCTACGGAATTAATATTCGATAGAGGAGAATTGGTAACTTTAATACCTTTAGATAAGGCATATTCTACATCTATATTGTCTAGACCAACTCCATGACGGGCTATAATTTTAAGATTTGGCGCATTATCTATGATAGTTTTGGTGATATTTGTGGTCCTTATTATCATTGCTTCACAATCATGTATGTTATTAATAATGTTTACTTCAGTGTCTGAATCTAAAACTTTATAAGATACCTTATTCTCCTCTAAAATATTTAATCCATTTTTGTGAATTGGTAGTGGTATTAAAACTTTATTCATATAAACCTCCTTTATCACGTTGTAGTTTTCTTGGTTCTTGTTATTTCCTTATAAAAGGTGAATACAATAATAGCTAATGTTATTAAGATTAGTGTAGCTGATATTGGCCTTGTAAAAAATTCAAGGTATCCGTTTTCAGCATTCATCAATGCCCTACGAAGATACTGTTCAAACAGTGGGCCTAACACAAACCCTAAAATTAACGGGGCTAATGGATAACTGTTTTTCATAAGGAAATATCCCACAGCACCAAATGCTAGCATTATATATATATCAAACATATTATTTCCATTACTATATGCTCCCACTACTGCTAAAACTATTAGAATACTATATAAATAGTTTTTAGGGATTTGTAAAATCCGTACAAAAATCCTTATTCCAAATAACTGCATTATAAATACTACAAAAATTGCTATCAAGAATGCTACAAAGACCACATAGACTATATCAGGATTTTGACTTAATAATAATGGTCCAGGTTGTATACCATGTACTACAAATCCTCCCAATAACATCGCCGTAACTGTGTCTCCTGGTATCCCCAATGCCAGTAAAGGTATCAATGCTCCGCCAATAGCAGCATTATTTGAGGATTCTGCCGAATAAATACCTTCAGGGTTTCCTTTTCCAAAGCTTTCAGGTCTCTTTGAAGCCTGTTGAGCTTGTGCATAAGCTACTAAATTTGATACACCACTACCCATACCGGGTAAAATTCCAAAGCCCACCCCAATCAGGGAAGATCTCAATATATTCCACGAATTAGAAGTAAATTCTTTAATAGAAATTCCTAGTCCTTTTACTTTTAAAGCCAATTTAGTTCCTATCGGTTTCTCCTGTATAGAAATTAAAATAATACCTATTGCGAATAAACCCATCATTAAAGGAAGTAATTCAACTCCCGCACTTAAATTTGTTATTTCAAAAGTGAATCTGCTACTCCCATCAATTGGAGCGAACCCTATTAATGCAACGGTTAAACCAATAAACCCTGAAGTAATTCCCTTTATTACATTTCCAGCAGATAAAACTGAAATTAACCCTAAAGCAAGAAAAATCAAGGAAGTATATTCAAATGGTGTTAATTGAACCGCAAAATTCGCTATTATTGGTGCTGCTGTTACAAGAATAATGAAACCTACTATTCCTCCGATTAATGAAGCGACAATCCCTATTGATAATGCCCTTAAAGGTTCCCCCTTTTTAGCCATAGGATATGCATCAAATGTTGTTGCAACAGAAGATGGTGTGCCTGGTATCCCTAGTAAAGTTGCCGCTACTAAACCACCAGAGATTCCACCTACATAAACACCAATTAACAAAAGGATTCCTTCTGCAGGAGGGAAAGTAAACGTAATTGGTAAAAGAATTGCCACCCCCATGGTTGCTGTAAGCCCCGGTATTGTACCAAAAATTAATCCTATTAAAGCTCCCACAAATATTAATATCACTGCTCTTACACTTACTAAATCTTGAAGCACTTGCGTTAATATATCCACGTATCTTTCCCCCCTTTATGGTAGAAATATATTTAAATATTCTTCAAAAACAAAAAATATAGTAAAAGCGACCGCTAAGGAAAAAAACAAACTTATTACTGTTCTTTTTATAGTCTTCACTTCATCTAAATAGTAAATCATAAACGCCATAAATAAAGTAGAACTAATAATAAATCCTACTAGGTTCAATACAACCACATAAATCACGATTGCTAATGAAACGATAATAGTTTTTTGTTTGTAATTCTCCAATAACTCTGGCTCAAAACTCTCCTCTTCTCCTTTGTTTTGTTGGTCCTTATTATCTGCTACTTCAATATTTTTCTCACGCGGCCAAAAGAGAAGACCCAAACTACAAAGGAATAATCCTACACCTACTATAAGCGACATCAATCCTGGTCCTGGGTCTTCACCAAATTGATTATAGTCAACGAAGTAGACATAGAAGAAAATATAAATTGAAATTAAGGCAAGTATGATGCCTAGTATACGATCTTGTTTAGTCATCGCTACACATCTCCTCTTTGTTTACTTGGTTAAAACCCAAGATTTTCTGCTATGCTTTGCATGGAATTAAAACTTCCTTCTACATGTTGCAATGCTCCTTCATGATCAACATTTTCGTCATGTACTACGTAAATATTTTCTAAGGCTTCTTGGTATTCCTCATCATTCACTAAATTTTCAGTAGCTTCATCCCATTTTTGAAGAACTTCATCTGATAGGTCTTCAGGACCATATAATACATTTGTAACAGGAAAAGTAATATCATATCCCTGTTCTATTGCTGTTGGAAAATCTGGCGCTAAAGGATCTCGTTCTTCAGTCAAAGTCGCCAATACTTTATAATCTCCTGATTCAACATAGCTAACTGCATTACTAATGCTTGTGACTGCAATATCAGCTTGATTGCCTAAAAGCGCTGTCATCCTCTCAGATTCGCCACCGACATCTTGTACAGCTAAATCAATATTTGTTTCCTCCATCAGCGTTCCACCCATAAAATGTGTTGTCCCGCCGATGTCAGTCGCATATATATATTCCCCCGGGTTCTCACTTGCGTCTTGAACAAACTCCTCAAGCGTATCCCAAGGTGCTGATTCGGGAACCACATAAGCTTGGTTTACTGAGGCTGAAACATCTACTGGCGTCATCTCCTCATAAGTAACATCCACTTGATCTATTGCATATGCGGTATGCATAGCATCATGATGCAACAAAAATTTATGTCCATCAGAATTATCAGAGATAACTTCATTAATGGCTGTTACACCCCCTCCGCCTGTCTGGTTAACAACTACTACTTCAGTATCCAAATATTTTTGGAGGTGTTCTGCATAGGCTCTTGCAGATAAATCTGTCTGCCCTCCTGGACTATATGGAATAAGAATTTCAATTGAAGAGCTCGGATAATTCTCCTCTTCATTGTTACAACCCGCCAAAATTAAAGCTGACACCACTACAAATGAAAATAATAATTTAACACCTTTCATAAAAAATCCCCTTTGTATACGCTTACAATTAAGCGACATTTTTTCTACCATAACAGTTTCATCAAATAGGTAATCCAATCAACCACCAAATTTAAACTATGTATTTAATTGAAATAATACTATTTGAAGTCTGATATACCAGATATCTTATATACTAATTTACTTTATTCAATAAATCAATCAAATTTTTAAATTTTTTAAATTTTCTTTTTTTTATTGATTTAATACTGATGTCTGGTATATCATTATTAAAAGGAGGAATTACATGAAGTTTAATGGGTATTTAAGAAAAGATGGAAAAGTTGGAGTAAGAAACCATTTATTAATAATGCCGGTCTCACACTATGCGAATCATGTGACTAAGAAGATTTCAAAGGGTGTTCATGGAAGCGTTTATTTTACTCATCAACATGGAACTAATCAGCAGTCTAAAGATTTAACCCAAACCAGAAAAGTGATGGAAGGATTTGCAGCACACCCGAATGTTTACGGGGTAATAATAGTCGGTTATGGAAATGATTTAATAGATGGTGAAAAACTTATGACTTACGCTAAAAAAAATTATAAAGAAGCGTATTATATAAATATCAAAGATCTTGGAGGAGTTAACAATAGTATTCTTAAAGGCAAAGAAATTGGAAGCGTTTTTCTGGAAAATTCTTTAAAAGTCCCAACAGAAGAGTGTGATATAGACAAACTCATTTTAGGCACTGAATGTGGGGGATCTGATGCTTTGTCAGGAATTGCAGCGAACCCAGCAGTAGGAAAATGTAGTGATATTTTAATAAAACATGGGGGGACTTCGTTATTATCAGAAACTATGGAACTGGTTGGAGCAGAGCACTTATTGGCAGAAAGAGCTATTGATGAAAATACAAAAAACAAACTTCTTAGTGTAGTTAATAATACTGAAAAAGGTGCAATGGAAATGGGTGTTGATATAAGAGGCACTCAGCCTGCAAGAGGGAATATTGAAGGTGGTATTTCAACAATAGAAGAAAAATCATTAGGATGTATAAAAAAGGGAGGGACCACTTCGCTTGTAGATGTAATAGATTATGCTGATCAACCTTCCAAAAAGGGATTAGTTTTGATGGACACCCCGGGGCACGATATCGAGCAATTAACTGGAATGGCAGCTGGCGGTGCCCAAGTGTGTTTATTCACCACTGGCAGAGGCACCCCAGCAGGCTCACCAATTTGTCCAGTTATTAAAATATCCTCCAATACACCGATGTATAACAGGATGAAACTGAATATTGATTTAAATGCTGGTGAAATTGTTTCAGGAGAAGAGACGGTAGACAGTATCGGTGAACAATTATTTGAATTAGTCTTATCAGTATGTAATGGTGCAGAAACTAAGTCTGAAATTCTAAAGCACAATGAGTTTGGTATTTTTACAATTGAAAGGACGGTCTAATAATGGTAAATGTAAAATTTATAAAACTTTCTATAAAAGACAATGTTGTTACTCTTTTAGAAGATGCGGAAGTTGGACAATTACTGGAAATTGGCCACCAAAGTATTAAAATAAAAGAGAAGGTGAAATTCGGGCATAAGATAGCTATTAAAAATATTAGTCCAGGTGAAAATATTATGAAATATGGGGAAGTAATTGGTGCAGCGACTTATAAAATTGAGGAGGGGCACCATGCTCATGTTCATAATATTGAAAGTTTGAGGGTCCGTCATGATTTGAAAGGGAGTGAGGTTTAATGAACTTAACAGGTTATACAAGATTTAACGAAGTTGGTTTTAGAAATCATATTCTCGTACTACCGACTGTATTTTGTTCAAACAAAGTGTGTGAAATGATTGCAGATGAGGTTGAAGAAGCAATATATATAAATCATGCTCAGGGTTGCGGTCAAATAGGCAGTGATTTAGAACAAACCAAAAGAACTTTTATAGGAACAGCTTTAAATCCAAATGTATATGGCGTTATTATTGTAGGCTTAGGATGTGAAGATGCTGGAGCTGAAGAAATTGCTAATAGAATAAAATCCAGCACTAACAAACCAGTGCATGTATTTAGCATTCAGGATTATGGAGATACTGAGAAAGCTATTAAACATGGTGCCGATATTGCTACAAACCTAGTAAATGACTCAAAAAAATTAGACAGACAACCAAATGGATTAGAAGATATTAAAATAGGTTTTGTTAATGATAGTGAAAAATCATTAGCAACTTACACCATAAAAAAACTTTTAGACAAAAATGCCACTTTGGTCCTAAGTAATATATCTGATGAGCCAACTGATTATTTACAAGAAAGAGAAGGTCACCTTCAATCAGATATACCTACAAAGACAATAAATTATGCCGAAAATATTCACAATGATGAATATGGTGTTTTTTTTATGAACAGCCCTTCTCAAGTCCTTGAGCAAATAACAGGAATAGCATCTACTGGTGTCCATTTAATAGTTGCTATAACAAATGAACCTTTCATCCTTGGTTCACCTATTGTACCAGTTCTTAATGTTTGTTATGACCGTCAAATCTATAACGACTTCTCTGAAGATATTGATATGTATATGGATTCAGAAAGCCCTTCTGAAATTTTATTAGAAAATATTATAAAGATACTTTCCGGCAAACAGACTAAAGGCGAAATAGCAGAAATTAATGATTATGGAATCCAAAGAATAGGTCCTTCTATTTAAATTATTAAAAGTGAATTTTATATGCAAGCGTCAGATTAATTACGGCTAATGAAACTTTTCAATTTTACCATTTTTTTATCATAAGAAAATAAAAAACGTTCCAATTAACGCCCTTTTATTTACCAATACCGTCTGATATAAAAATGCGCACATTAATTAATGTATGCATTTTTATATCAGACGGTATTTTTATGTTTCATTATTGCTTACGGCGCTCTAATGTTACCACTGCGTCGGAGCAAATGTTACCATCCAAATCGCACGTCCCGATACCACCTGAATCGGACCATATGTCACCATTATCCTTATTCTGAGGATTTTTTTATGCCGGATTATCTTTAATATGGGCAGCATACTATAAATGTTTTGAGTGTCGCATTCAATGCCAAATTATCTAAAGATCATCAGACTGAATGAATTATCGTTCAGTCAAAGAAATATCAGTACGCTCGTCGATTCCGGGCGGCCTGTCATTAAACGGACCATCGATATCGCAAGCCAGCACAAACTCACTTACCGGGAAGTCAGCGGATGGGAAGCCAGTCAGATCGAATCATTCTTCGGCCCCAAATCATCGAAACCCAATCAACGGGTGCTTCAGTAGACTCTGCCGGATTATGCAGCCCTGTCAAAAGTACTTGCACAGCTCGGCGTCACGATGCAGCTCCTGTAGGAAGAGAACGTCGATGCATGCTGGCACAATAATCAGCCCTTGTGTTTCGCAACTAGAAAGTACATAGAAATGCAATGAAAAGTGCAGAGTGTTGCCACCCTGTTTTGATTTCTTTACAACGATTTTGATAATGCATTGGCGAGTCGATAACTTTCACCAGTAAATGACAGAATATGTGCATGGTGGATAAGACGGTCGACCAATGGAGCGGTGAGTCTGGAATCAATAAAGATTCTATTCCACTGGCTGAACTCCAAGTTAGATGTAATAATTAAACTTTTCTGCTCGTACCATTCCGAAATCAGCTGAAATAGTAACTCCGAACCTTCCTTACTAAATGGTAAATATCCCATTTCATCCAGAACAATCAACTCCACTTTTTCAAACCGTTTTCTAAACGCAGTTAATTTGTCCTGTTTCAAAGCTAGTTCCAATTGCTCGACTAGATGTGATACACGGAAAAAACGAACATCATACCCTTGCTCACATGCTTTTCTACCTAAAGCTGTCGCCAAATGTGTTTTACCATTATGTAAAGCTTTCTATAATGGAAAGACCCACATCGCGATTGGATTGGGATTGGAAGCGATCCAGAAAGGGTATCGTGTGGCTTTCATTTCGATGGGGGAATTAGTCCCCCTTCTGAAAACGGAAGACTACCTTCGCA
>Ga0079226_10001803_pt1 | contig 16476 bp, 15 predicted proteins | sample Poulit2014_FD_76345 | JGI IMG/M metagenome (GOLD analysis project Ga0079226, IMG submission 76345) | Agricultural soil microbial communities from Georgia to study Nitrogen management - Poultry litter 2014 | ecosystem: Environmental > Terrestrial > Soil > Agricultural land | place: USA: Georgia...
ATCGTTAAATTCATCTATGAGTTCTTGCCACTGCACGTCATCTTTTAATTTATAAATTGTAAAATGAGTTGCGCTCAATTAATCGCTCCTTTATTTACTATACATTATCTCTACCATACAATATTCAATACAAAATTACAGCATGTAGATTATAATAAGTATTTAAAGTCCATATATAGTATTTAACAAACTAAAAAACCTATCAATTTAAATTTAGATTGATAGATTTTTAGTTACGTATGATCTTTTCCTAATATTAGATAACTTAATTCAGATTCCGGTATATCTTTATACTTCTTCCTTTTATATAGATAGAACAGTATACCTAGTATAATCCAAACTAATAGTGCAATTCTTGATTTCATCCTTAAGAATGCGGGTGACGCAGGTATTAATAAAAGTAATATAAATATGGTACTACAAATAGCGCCTAATAAAGAGATAAATTTTTTAAATGGCGAGACAACTTGGATGTTTGGATTTGTAATTTTGTCTTGTGACCATTTAAATAAATAAAATGATGTATAACATGTATAGAGATAAGCAATTGAAACACCTATCGAGGACATATTAACTACCCATACAAGTGCTTCACGTCCAAACCATGGGGCTATCAATGAAACGATAACTGTGAATATAATCGCTACATAAGGTGTCTCATGTTTAGGATGTAACTTACCGAATCCTTCTGGCATAATTTTAGCACGTGACATTGAAAATAATAATCGACTACTTACTAAAACAAATCCATTCAAACCTGTAAAGATCCCCATAGATAAAGCAACAACTAAAATGATTAAACCACTACTCCCCAATATCTCCCGGATAACATGTGCGGTTCCCGATAAGTAATTTTTAACGTAATCGAATCTAAAAGGGGAATTGCAATAATTAAGTTATAAATTTAACATCTCTTTAATGATTCCAATCACTTTCTCTTGCTGCTCTTCAGTCATATTCGATCCACTTGGTAAACATAGTCCATTCTCAAATAACGCATCTGAGATACTCTTACCTTCCTCATGTGGATAATATGCATATTGTTCAAATAAAGGCTGTAGGTGCATTGGTTTCCAGACAGGGCGTGCTTCTATATTAGATTCTTCTAGTTTTTCAATGATTTCTGTACGTGTGACACCTGCTTTATCTGGATCAATTGTTAATGCTGTGAGCCAGCGATTTGAATATGTATCTTTTAATTCTGGTTGGAAGCTAATGCCATCGATTGAACTAAATGCTTCTTCATAACGTTTAAAGTTAGCACGTCTCATTTTGACACGTTCATCTAGGACTTCTAGTTGACCACGACCAATACCTGCAACAATGTTACTCATGCGGTAATTATAACCAATTTCTGAATGTTGATAATGAAGTGCTGGATCACGTGCTTGGGTGGATAAGAATCGTGCTTTTTGAATTTGCTCTTCATTATTTGATATAAGTGCACCACCACCTGAAGTTGTGATAATTTTATTTCCATTAAATGAATAGATTCCATACTCACCGATTGTTCCACTCGCTATGCCTTTATATTTACTACCTAATGATTCAGCAGCATCTTCAATTAAAGGTACATCATACTTTTTACAGACAGCCATTAATTCGTCCATTTTTGCACTCTGTCCATATAAATGAACAACAATCACTGCTTTAGGTAATTTATTATTTGATTTAGCATCAGCTAATGCACGTTCAAGCGCTTCAGGTGACATATTCCACGTTTCTGGTTCAGAATCAATTAAAACAGGAATTGCTTTTTCATAAAGAATGGGATTCGCACTCGCAACAAACGTAAGTGATGAACAAAACACTGTATCTTCAAGACCTACATCATATAAACGTAACGCTAAATGAATTGCTGACGTACCTGATGATAAAGCAGCTACCGAATTTATATTACTATATTCGGCAAGTTCTTTTTCAAATCCTTCAACATTATTACCTAAAGGAGCAATCCAATTTAGGTCAAATGCTTCATTAATATATTTCATTTCATTTCCACTCATATGAGGTGAAGAAAGAAACGTTCTTTGTCTATGTGGCATATTATCTACTCCTTGATTATTTTTGCTGGTACACCTACGGCGGTAACATTATTGGGGACGTCTTTAGTAACTACTGCTCCAGCTCCAATTGTTGACCAACTTCCTATTTTCATTTCTGGTAAAATGTTAGCTCCAAGTCCTATAAATGTTCCTTCATCAATAATTCCACCCAAATTACATCCTGGTGATGCTTGAGCATAATTATTCATTGTTACATTATGACCTAGGCTATTATTTTTATTTAAAATAACATGATTTTTTATTATTGTCTCAGGATCAATAGACGTATTCGGAAGTATTATATTTCCAATTCCTATTTCAGAAAATCGAGAAATAGCTACATTAGGATGAATAATATTAACATAATTCAATCTAAAGTTTTCGGATATTTTTTTTCTTACTTTATTATTAGCAATCGAGATAATATAATCCCAATTTTCATCCAAATCCTTTAATACATCCATTCCACCAATTACTTGATGTCCATGAATTATCTCATTTCTATTTTTATTATCATCTACAAAAGATATCTTCTCATAACAATCCATTTCAAGTGCAGCGTCTAATGTCATTACACCTAAACTACCAGCACCAATTATTATTAATTGATTATTTCTTTCTGTCATTATCAGAACTCCCTTTAAACTTATCAATAAAAGCTTTATCTTCAGGATTAACCCCTTCTGATTTAAACACTTTTAATACTGTAAGAACCAGTATTTTAATATCTAAAAAAAATGATTGGTTATCTACGTACCAGACGTCTAGCTCGAACCGCTCTTCCCAACTAATAGCATTTCGACCATTCACTTGAGCCCACCCTGTAATACCTGGCCTAACATCATGTCTTCTTGCTTGTTCATGATTATAAAGTGGCAAGTACTCCATAAGTAATGGACGTGGACCTACAAGACTAATATCACCTTTTAAAACATTAAATAGTTGCGGTAACTCATCCAAGCTTAATTTACGAATAAATTGTCCTGATTTAGTAATTCGATCTTCATTAGCTAATAATTCACCTTTTTCATCTGTTTCATTTGTCATTGTTCTAAATTTATAAATATAAAATGGCTTTCCTTTTAAACCGGGGCGTTTTTGGGTAAATATAACTGGTGAACCCATTTGTGCTTTAATAATTATAGTAGTGAATACAATCGGTATGAATAATATTATAATAGCAATTAAAGATACAATAAAATCAAAAATTCGTTTCATTTACTCACTATCCCTTCATTGCTTGTTCAAACATATTAATATGCTCTTCAATAGCTATTTGATTATCTACTTTATAACGACCATATTCTCTAGCGTTTTTTGACAGTGTTTTGTATGCATCATGGTTCATATATAAAAAATCTTCAATCGCTTTAATAAACAAATCTTGTCTATCTAATGAAATATCATAACCGACATCAATCGCTTTTAAATTTTTCCATGGAGTTTTATCACTAATAATTACTGGACATCCTGCTAAGAATGCTTCTTGAATAACATGACCAAAATTTTCACCTTTTGAAGGTAATATAAACAAATGATAATTTGATAATACATTGACGACCTGATTATAATCAATTAGACCTTTGTAGTTAATTTTAATTTTATCACATACATTTTCAATTATTTTCAAACAATAATTCCAGTAACCTTTATCTTCTATAGGTCCATATATATCAAATATAATTTCTTCAAAATTAGTATTTCGTTTAGCGATTTCTTCTAAAACTTTTAAAGTATAATCTAAGTTTTTTATTTCTGCTACACGCGATATTGTAACTATTTTTAGTTTGCCAATTTCTTTAGTATTTATTTTATTAACTTTTAAATCATCTTTAACAATATTTCCAGCAACGGAAATATTAATTTTATCTCCTAATACACTTAGTATGTCTTCTTTATCATCATTAGAAGTGCATGTATAATTTATTTTTTTTTCAAGATTAAGTAATTTGTATATAAATAAAATTATTCTTTTCTTTCTTGATTTTAAATTTAAAGCACCTAAAGAAAATTCACCTCTTGGTGCAACTATAATTGGAGCTTTAATACATTTTAAAGCTTTAAAAACTTGAACTAATAAGGATTTTTTAGCAAAGAAACTACTGAGATAAATTAAATCATATTTATTATTTTTAAATATACTTCTAATACATTTGATATCTTGATCTTTTGGTATATAAAAAACATTAGCATTACCAACTTTATTCCATTGACCTATTTTAACTTCTTTATATGGTTCATTAGCATTTAAATCTCTGTCATTTGTAATAACATCAAAATTATAATTATCACTTAATTTTTCTATCATATTTAAAAGCGATTTAACTGGTCCTCCATATAATTTCCCAGGAAAATATGGTCCAACTATAATTATGTTTTTCTTCATTAAAATCAATCCCTTTTCAATCTGACTTAATATGCAATTTTTAATATAGAATAAAGCAAATCAAAATAAGAGAATCTAAAATGTATCTATATCAAATATAGAAGTTTGCCAAACTTCATTTCCAAATAAATAATTATTTTGATAGTTAATAGCTTTGGTTCCAAAATTCATATCTTTTTTTAATGTAGAGAAAAAACCAGTTTTTTTAAAATAATAATAATTTGGATGTTTATTAGATAGATAAGTTAATATAATATCAGGCTGTTCTTTTTTTGTTAATTTTTTTATAATTTTATTAAATAATGCTTTGTCATATTTATTTAATAAAATATCTCCTATAAGTAATCCTTTAAAATGCTTCCTTATTTTCTTCATTTTATAAATAACCAAATTATCATCAACTATTAAATATTTATAATCTGCATATTCATCAGAAAGCCTTTGTTTAAAAGTTTCTTTATCATAAAAACTATAAAGTAAATCTCTATTTTTATATGTATTATTTCTAATTTCTAATAGTCTTTCAAGAAGATTATCTTCTATATATATTATTTGATTCCGCTTCATCTTCTATTTGTGGTGTTTTTATTTTAAATATTATTTTTATGATTCGATTTAAAAATTGTAACGGTTTTGGTACTTTCATTAACCTTTCAAAGCCAGATAAATATGACCAACCTAATTTTTTATAGCCTTCCATTGAAGCATTGACAGAGATGTTAAAAATTCCATGTATATTCATTTTTTTGGCTTTAACTAAAAATTCTTTGTTAAGTTTTGTAAAAATTCCTTGTCTTCTATAATCGGGATGAACACAAGTCCCATGAAATTGGTATGTATTATATACTTTGTTTTTATAGTTTAATGGCCAATAAATAGCTCCTCTAGCTCCAACAAGTTTTCCTGTTTCCCTATCTTTTGCCACTAATATAATTGATTCGTCGTTATCAAAAGCCCATTTTGTTTTTGAATATACTTTTTCATAATCTCCTCCATGTACAAGTTGAAATAATTCTGCAAGATTATTCAATTTATCTTTATCAAGAATATCAATTATTATCGAGTTATTAACATGATTCAAAACATCTCATCCTCTTAAATTTTATTTATAAAAAATAATTTATCTTATAATAGAATTTTAACTTACTTGATCTCAATTTAAACAAATTTTATAGTCATCTTGAGACTTCATTTAAATATCCTTTCTTTTTAGATTTTATTTTTCTATTCAAACTATAAAAAAAGTTATATTTTCCTTTAACTTTTCCTATAAATGTTTTTAAATCATCCTCATTCTTTATACCAACTCTCCCAATAGTGGTTACAGAATCTTTATGTTTATATTTTATGCCATCAGAAGTATAAAGTCTTTTGTATTCCTTAGATTTAGTTAATAGTTCTATTATATTTGAATCATAAAGCCCATACGGAAAACAAAAATCTTCCACTTTCAAATTTGTTTTCTGATTAATTAATTCATTAGTATCTACTATTTCTTTTTGAAAAGTCGATTCTTTTATATATCTAGCATCTACGTGATTATATGTATGTGCTCCAAACCCTACTAATTTACTACTTGCCATTTCATTAATCATTTCCCATGATAAATAGTTATCTTTTTTATTTATTGCTCCTGCTTCTATAAAGATATTAAACTTTAAGCCGTATTTTTTCATTATAGGATAAACTAATTTATAATTGTTTATATAACCGTCATCAAATGTTATTAATATATTCTTCATTTTTTTGTTGATTTTCTTTTTCTGATTATTCAAATCTTCAAATGTTAATGTTTGATAATTATTTTGATATAAATATTTCATCTGTTTTTCAAACTTATGAACATTTATAAAATTATAACCTTTTCCATTCTCTTTAGTAACTTCATGAAAATAAATCACTTGATAATTCCTCTTAGATTTAATAGGTAAATATTTAATTATTTTTTCTAGTATTGATTCTAATCTCATAAAATCACTCCAAAAATTAATTCGTTTCTTTTTCAATAAAATTAGTTGATATTAATAATAATAAAATAGAAAAAACTCTTAAATTAAAATACATGCCTGATGTTAAACTTGTTAAAACAAATATAAGTAGCAAATAAAACAATAATAAACTATATGATCTTTTATTATTTTGATTTTTTCTAAAAGAAAAATAGACAAAAAATACATAAAATATCATTCCTGCTAAACCAAAATAAGTAAGTATATTTCCTAAATCAAAATCAACTTGTTCTATAAATTGACTTTTGTAATCATAGGGTCCAAATCCTATTAAAAATTGAATAATGTTCATTTCTCTTACCATATTTAAGAATGTCGTATACTTATAGTTTAACGAATTATCTATGCCTTGATTAACTTCTAGCAACCTAAAATCAGCAAAATTCACACTCGAATAAAAGATACCCAATAAAATTAAAAATAATGAGATTATTAAAACAGTCTTAATATACTTTGATAAAGTAAATCTATTTTTATAGAGATAGATTATTAATGTTATCATAACAAGAAATATACTAACTAAAAATCCTGTTCTTGAACCTGTTAAAACTAAATTTACTAAAATGATAATAAAAAGAAAAATAAATATTTTATTACTAATTTTATTTTTATATTTATAAAACAAGAAAATTGAAAATATCATAACGACGAATTGTGAGTAATTATTAAAATTAATAAAAACTGATCCCGCTCTAAAGTTATTTAAATCGAAATATTTTTTAGATACCTCTAAATGTACAGTATCCCAATATATAAAACCTAATATATCATTAATTGAAAAAAGATCGTAAAATTGAAATATACTAATTACAAATAACACAATAAAAACTATCGACCATAGAATCAAAAAAAAGGTTTCTCTTATTTTTAAATTTACAATAATTAATACTAACAATATAAATATAATTAATCGGGAAATTTCTTTCTGGGCAATATTAAAAGAATAATATTCAGATGGCTCTATTATAATATGTAATAAAATAAGCATTATTAAAAAAGAAAATAAAAAAATTATTTTAGGTATGAAAAAATTCATATTTTTTTTAATAATTAATAACAAGAATATTAATAAAAATATAGGAAAGATAAATGGCGCGTAATCTATGGTCATTAAAAAAACTACTAATAAAGCCATAACTGCATACAGTAATTCTTCTCCATGTAAATTATTTTTTATATTTAACAAATTCGTCAACACCTTATTAACTTCTTTAATTTTATAACGCTACTCAATTTTCCTATAAATTAAGAGTTTTTCTATTTCATGATTTCAATAACTTTAATTAAAGTATGATTTCCTATATATTATATTTTATTTCCTCCATACGACTCTATTTACATAATTTGTATAAGATATTATTATCCTTAATACTTTATCGGAGACATTTGGCATACTATAATCTCCTACCAAATTGAGTGTTGATTTTTCTTGAGTTTCTAACACTTTTAATCCTTGCATGATTCTTTCTTTTTTCAAACCCGCCATCATCACAGAAGCTTCTTCCATTGCTTCTGGGCGTTCATGTGCTTGACGTATATTTAATGCTTTAAATCCTAGTATTGATGACTCCTCACTGATTGTGCCACTATCACTTAATGTTGTTTGAGCTTCTTGTTGTAATTTAACGTAATCAATAAATCCTAGTGGTTTTAACGTTTCAATTAATGAATTAAAAGTTATATTTTTTTCATCTATCATTTTTTTAGTTCTTGGATGGGTACTTACTATAATACGTTTTTGGTATTTTTCAGCAATTGCGTTTAAGCTTTCTACTAAATCAGTAAAATTCACTTCTGAATTAATATTTTCTTCTCTATGAGCAGATACAACAAAGTAATTATCTTTTTCTAATTGCAATTTATTTAATATATCTGATTTATTAATTTCATCTTGTCTTGACATCAATACTTCATACATAGGACTACCTGTTTTTATAATTTGATCAGCAGGTAGACCTTCACTGATTAAATATTCTCTAGCAATATCACTATAGGTTAAATTAATATCTGCTGTGTGATCAACGATTTTTCTATTTGTTTCTTCTGGAACACGTTGATCAAAGCATCTATTGCCTGCTTCCATATGAATAATAGGTATTTGTTTTCTTTTTGCCGCAATTGCACATAAACAACTATTTGTATCTCCTAAAACTAAAAAAGCATCTGGCTTTACTTGATCTAACACTGGATCAATACCTATTAAAATATTTCCAATTGTTTCCACTGCTGTTCCTTGTGCAGCATTAAGAAAATAATCTGGTTTTTTTAAATTAAAATCATTAAAGAACACTTCATTTAATTCATAATCATAGTTTTGACCTGTATGGACTAATATATGTTCAATTGCTTCAGATTCTTCTAATTTATTAATCACAGCTGATAATCTTATAATTTCTGGTCTTGTGCCTACAACTGTCATTACTTTTAATTTCTTCATTTAATTATACCTCCAAGAAGTATGTATCAGGTTCGTCAGGATTAAACATCTCATTTACCCACATAATTGTAACCATGTCTGTTTTGCCTAAATTTTCAATATTGTGAGTATATCCTACTGGGATATCAATTACTTCTAATTTTTCATCACTAACATAGTATTCTATCACTTCATCTGTATTAACTTCTCTAAACCGAATGACACCTTGACCACTTACAACAAGAAACTTTTCATTTTTAGTATGGTGCCAATGATTTCCTTTAGTTATACCTGGCTTAGAAATATTAACTGATACTTGTCCACGATCTTTTGTCTTTAATATTTCTGTAAAAGATCCACGTTCATCAACATTCATTTTTAACGGATAGTTAAATTCATCTTCTGGTAGAAAACTTAAGTATGTACTATAAAGCTTTTTTGTGAATGGATCGTTCATATTAGGGATTGACTTATCTTGTCTACTATCCTTAAATGAATAAATTAAATCTGCAATTTCTTGTAAAGTTTTTTTATGCATTATACCTACTTCACAATAGGTATTAACTTTATTCTCTTGTCCATTCAATGCATTAATTAATTCACTTATAAGATCGTCTATATACACAAGATTTAATTCTGCTTTTGAATTATTTATTTGAATTGGTATATCACGAGCAATATTGTGACAAAAAGTTGCAATTACGCTGTTATAATTTGGTTTACTCCATTTTCCAAACACATTAGGAAAACGATATATAAGTACTTTCGCTCCTGTTTCTTTACTATAATTATAAACTAATTGTTCACCACTATATTTACTTTGACCATATGGATTATCTAATTCTGCTTGTGTTGATGATGATATCATGATTGGACACGTATTATTATGTTCATTTAACATTGTTAATAGTTTATTAGTTAAATTTACATTACCTTCTACAAATTCAGTTTCTTTCTCAGGGCGATTAATGCCTGCTAAATGAAACACAAAATCAGCTTGTTTACAATAATCACTTAATAAGTCATCATTTGTATCTCTGTGGTATTCTATTACCTCTATTTTTTCATGTGTCATCAATTCTGCTACTAAATTTTGACCAATAAAACCTTTTGATCCAGTAATTAAAACTTTCACGCTTTAACCCAACCTTTCAATTCTTGCTGAACATAATCAAGACTTAATAATTTTTCTTTAATTTGCTCTACATTTAATATTTCAGTGTTATGAGAATTATATTCTACTTGTTTAGAGATTTTTTTATCTCCTTCAACAAAATACTTATCATAATTTAAATCTCTTTTATCTACCGGTACTTTATAAAAGTCACCCATATCATTAGCTACAACGTGTTCTTCACGTGTTAGTAGTGTTTCATATAATTTTTCACCGTGTCTCGTTCCAATAACTTTTATCTCGCTATCAGCATTAAATAATTCTTTAATTGCTTGAGCCAAATCGGCAATTGTTGATGCGGGTGATTTTTGTACCATAATGTCGCCTGCTTCTGCATTTTTAAATGCAAAAATAACTAATTCAACTGCATCTTCTAAGCTCATTAAAAAACGAGTCATATTAGGATCAGTAACTGTAATTGGTTTTCCATTTTTAATTTGTTCAATAAACAATGGAATAACAGATCCCCTAGAAGCCATTACATTACCATAACGCGTGCCACATATTAATGTCTGATTTGGATCAATTGTTTGTGCTTTCGCGACAAAAACTTTTTCCATCATTGCTTTAGATATCCCCATAGCATTAATTGGATAAGCTGCTTTATCAGTAGATAAACAAATAACTTTCTTAATCCCTAATTCAATTGCTCCAGTTAAAACATTATTTGTTCCTTCAACATTTGTTTTGACAGCTTCCATAGGGAAGAATTCACATGAGGGTACTTGTTTGAGCGCTGCAGCATGAAAAACATAATCAACACCATACATTGCATCTTTAACACTTGCTAGATTTCTAACGTCCCCTAAATAAAATTTGATTTTATCATTATTATACTTCTTCCTCATATCGTCTTGTTTCTTTTCATCTCTTGAAAATATTCTAATTTCTTTAATATTTGTATTTAGGAATCGATTCATTACAGCATTTCCAAATGAACCTGTTCCACCTGTAATCAAAAGAGTTTTATCTTTAAACATTATTTTCAACTCCAATTATAAATGTTTTAAAATTATATCTACTGTTTTAGTAACATCATAATTTTCTTCTAAATATTCTCTTCCATTTACACCCTTTTTTAACCTATCCTCTTTATTAGATGTAAGAGCATTAGCTTTTTCAATAAAATCATTTACTTTATCACTTTCGCACCAATAACCACTATTTGATTCTTCTAAAACATCTTTTAAATCTGTATTAATATCTGTTGCAGCTAATACTGGGATTGAATTTTCCATATAAGCTGTTAATCGAGAGGGGAAATTTGGTATTGTAAAACGTCTATCTAAAAATATTAAACCTATATCTGTAATATTAAGTAATTGATCATAAATTTCTTTAGGTAGCTTCTCTAATAGCTTAACATTATCTGGATTATTCTTAGACATATAATTATTAATTCTTCCATATTCTGTTCCAGAACCAACTATTAATAAATATCCATTCTGTACTTCAGAAAATCGTTCTATAACTTCTATTAAAAAATCAATACCTTGTGGTTTTCCTAGGTTACCGCCATAAACAAATAATACTGCATCTTTTGGAATTTGATACTTATCATAAATAACTGAACCTTCAACATTTCTATTCTGTCTTGCTAATGGTTTAATTGAATTAGGAAAAATTTCTAATTTATCTTTACTAATATTATTATGATTAAAAATATAATCTACATTGGCTTGAGACATGCATCCAATCATATCTGATATTTCATATAAGCGTTTTTCTTTTTTTCTAAAATATTTCCAAATCAAATTATTTTTCTTGAATAAATTAATATCAACTGCATTTTGTGGGAATATATCTTTTAATATTAAATAAGTTTTACTATCTTGCTTTCGTTTAAAATATTTTATAACTTTTTCAAAAGTAATTGGTGGTGTTGAATACATAATCATATCAAATTTAACGTCTTTAAAATATTTCTTAATTGCATTTAGGTACTGTCTTTCTATTTTTATTGTTGATATTCCCTTTTCAATCATACCTGCTTTAGTTATATTACCTGTTTGGACCTTCAATATATTTATATTATTTATTCTTTCTTTTTCAGTTGATAAACCACTTCGCTTTTCTCTTGGTGTAACGACATAGGTATTAATATTTTTTTTATCCATCTCTCTTATAAGATCTGAGTATATGCCTCTTACATTTATATCTTCCATATTTGATAATGTTAAAAATAATATATTCAATTTAAATCCTCACAATCTATGATTTATTAAATTAACTATAATCTATTTAATATTACATTTTCAGGTATATTATTACGATTTAATTTACCTTTTACATCATAGACAATAGTCTTATCCGATCGGTATAAATCATCAAACATTTTCCACCCTTTTTCTAAATATTTACTATGTGGTACAGCATAAATAATTGCATCTGTTTGCTTTAAATCTTTTTGATTAATTAATTCTACATCATAGTATTCTTTTACTTCTTCATATTTAGCATGAGGATCTGTAACTTGAACAATTAAACCAAAACTTTCTAATTCTGTAATCATATCAATAACACGAGTATTTCTAATATCGGGAACATTTTCTTTGAAACTAAATCCAAAGATAGTAATTATAGCTCCTTTCATTTCCTTTTGTTCACGCATCATATCTTTAACAAGTTTTCTAGCTATGAATTTACCGGTATTATCATTAACCTTTCGTCCAGCTAGTATCAAATCAGGATAGTGACCTAACTGCTTTGACTTATGCGTTATATAAAAGGGATCTATTCCTATACAATGTCCACCAACCAAACCAGGTGAAAAATTTAAGAAATTCCATTTTGTGCCTGCTGCTTCTAAAACATCAGATGTATCAATATGTAACTTTTCAAATATAATTGCTAGTTCATTCATTAAAGCAATATTAACATCACGTTGAGTGTTTTCGATCACTTTAGATGCTTCAGCTACTTTAATTGATTTAGCTTTAAACACACCTGCATCAACAACTGAACCATACACATCAGCAATAATATTTAATACTTCGTCAGTTTGTCCAGAAACAACCTTTTTAATTGTTCTGAAAGTATTTACTTTATCTCCTGGATTAATACGTTCTGGTGAATAACCTACAAAAAAATCTTTTCCGCTTTTAAATTTAGAATATTTTTCTAAAACAGGGACGCATTCTTCTTCTGTAGCACCTGGATAAACTGTTGACTCATAGACAACAATTGTTCCTTTTCTCATATGTTTTGCTATTGTTTCAGATGCTTTTAAGACTGGTAATAAATTAGGTAATTTATTTTCAGTAATTGGAGTAGGTACAGCGACAATTATAAAATCAGCTTCATTTAATTTATTAGGATTTGTTGTGAATATCATTTGTGCTTGTTCTAAATCTTTTTTAGAAACTTCTTTTGTATAATCTAAGCCTGCTTGCAATTCTTTAATTCGATTTTCATTAATATCAAAACCTATGACTGTTGATTCTTTAGCAAATTCAACTGCAACAGGTAAACCCACATAACCTAATCCTACTACTGCTATTTTCCTCATAAATTCACCTCATAATATTTTTATATAAGTATTAATAATTTTTTTCATCATACTATTTATAATTCGTGATTGAATAAATAATCAACATTTTTTATTCATTATAACTCTTTATAATTATGGTACCTAATAATATTGAATTCCCAATAAAATTAGATACAAAAACAAATACTGTTACATACGCTGCCCCAACTATTCCATAACTAGGAATTAATAACAGTGAAGTAAATAAAGCGACAATTAGTGTTATAAAACTAATTAATGGTTGTAATTTAAATTTCTTTGTAGCAATAACCCCTGTATTAAGAAACATCGTTAAATAACTAATCACTGAACCTCCCATTATAATAAAGAAGATATTTTTATATGCTGCATATTCCTTACCATAAATTAAAGTTAAAATAATTTCTCCAAAATTATCAATGATTAATAAAATAACTATTCCTATTAACAAAGCGCTTAATAATAAGATTGAAAGTAACTTTAAATATCTTCTGAAATTTTTAGTTTGAAAACTTTCAGCTAATCGTGGGGCTGCAACTATACTTAATGGTCTTACTAAAAGATTACCTCCAACTAAAACATAAGCTATTGCAGAAAAATAACCTAATTCTTCTATCCCACCAAAGTTTTCAAGGAAATATCTAGGTATATTTACATTTAAAGATGTTAACGTTGAAACAAAACCTAAAGGTAGGGAAAATAATATTATTTTTTTAAAATTACTCATTTTAGGCTTAATTGAAACATATTTTTTCGTATATTTTAAATCATATAAGATTAACCTTAATATCCAAGCAACAATTAAACCAATTAAAGCGTAGTTTAAATTACGTGTTAGGTAAAAAATTAAACTAAATGCTATAAGAGAAGATATAGCTTTATAAACCAAAGATTTTCCTGCATAGTCCATTCTCTCTATCTTTTGAAAATAACCGTGTGTTAATTCACTTAAAGACTCTACGACTTTAGAAAATCCTACAAGTATTATGGCTGTTGAAACAACTAATGAATAAGAACCTATTGTTACGACTATAACTATAAATATAAAACCTAAAATTAATAATAAAAGTCTCGAGCTTAAGTATTGAGAAAAATCATAATCATTTGTACTATCGGTTGCCACCAAATTTCTCATTTGCATATTTGAAAACAATATAATAGGTGCAGTTATTGCTAAACCTAGTGAGAATTGTCCAACTACTTCTGGCGTCCCTAATTTAGCTAATATAACTATTAATAACCATTGAGAAAGTGCATAAACCAAACTACCTACAAATGTCCATGAGAAATTTTCAAAAAATGATTTCGACTTACTATTACCCATAATATCTACCCTTCATACAAACAACACTACTATTTATATAAATTTTATATCTAAAGTGTTATTTTAAAATACTTCTTTTATTTCTTCTTGCTCTTTATACACAATTTCCATCATAATTTCTTTTAATTGTTCACTTTTCATAACTTTAAATTGTTCAATTAAATGATTTATCGCAACATTATCAACTTCAATCGTGCGTCCGACGTAAATCTTGTCATACACTTCACCTGGTAAGATTTCGTCTTCCCCTAGGAGTTCTTCATACATCTTTTCACCTGGGCGGATGCCTGTGTATTCAATTTTGATTTCGTTTTCGGTTTGATCGGATAGTTTGATTAAGTTTTTTGCGAGGTCGACGATTTTGACTGGTTCGCCCATGTCGAGGACGAAGATTTCGCCGCCTTGGGCGAGTATGCCTGCTTGAATGACGAGTCTGCTTGCTTCAGGGATGGTCATAAAGTAACGGGTCATTTCTGGGTCTGTGACGGTGACGGGGCCGCCCGCTTCAATTTGTTTTTTAAAGAGCGGGATAACACTACCTCGACTTCCGAGCACATTCCCAAATCTGACTGCGACAAATGTTGTGTCACTTTTACCGTTCATACTTTGCACGACCATTTCAGCAATCCGTTTACTTGCGCCCATGACGTTTGTTGGATTAACTGCTTTATCAGTTGAAACTAAAACAAACGTTGCGACATTATTCTCTGCAGCCGCTTCAGCGACATTTTTCGTGCCAATAACATTATTTTTAACCGATTCATGCGGATTTGCTTCCATAAGTGGGACATGTTTATGTGCTGCAGCGTGATAAATTTTCGTTGGTAAATGTTCTTTTATAATATTTCGCATGCGTGCTTTATCTTTTACGTCACCTATTACTGGCACAATTTCAATATCTTCCAAGTCTTTTAATTCTCTATGAATCTCGTAAATACTATATTCACCGTGACCGACTAAGACGAGTCGTTTCGGTTTGAATTTAGTGAGTTGACGAACGATTTCTGAACCAATTGAACCACCCGCGCCTGTTACCATAATTGTTTCATTTTGAATTGTACTTTCGATTTTTTCAGTATCGAGTTGGACAGGTTCACGACCGAGTAAGTCTTCTACTTCGACGTTTCTAAGGCTTGAGACGGATACTTTACCCGTCATAATATCTTCAATCTTAGGAATCTTTTGCACTCTCACGTCAGTTGAACTACATATATCAACGATTGCTTTAAGTTCACTTCTTTGTAATGATGGAATCGCAATGACGATGTGTTCAATTTCTTCTTTTTCTACTATTTCTGGGATATCTCGAATTTTACCGACAACAGGGATGTTGTAAATAAACATCTTTTGCTTATCTTGTGAGTCATCGACAAGGCCGACTGGTTGTAAATCAGATTGATTACTCGCTGAAGAGAGTTGTCTGACAATCATTGCACCGGCGTCACCTGCCCCAACGATAAGAGTTCTCACTTTATTTTTATTTTTAACAATGTATTCGTCTCTTACAACACGCCAAAGGAATCTTGACCCGCCCATGAGGACAATATAAAAAAGCCATGTCACAACTAAGCCACGGCGGTAAATTGTGTAATCAGTTAAAAAGAACTGAACGAC
>Ga0079226_10001804_pt1 | contig 16471 bp, 15 predicted proteins | sample Poulit2014_FD_76345 | JGI IMG/M metagenome (GOLD analysis project Ga0079226, IMG submission 76345) | Agricultural soil microbial communities from Georgia to study Nitrogen management - Poultry litter 2014 | ecosystem: Environmental > Terrestrial > Soil > Agricultural land | place: USA: Georgia...
AGGGATAACGGTTGGCGATGTGCCGTACCGCTGTCTCGGCCTGAATGGACACGAACTCGACGAAGTCGTCCACTTCGAACGTGGCCTGCGCCGTGTCGTTGACCTGCCAGACGACGACCGCGGCGATCTCGATCGGGTTGCCGTCGGCGTCGTTGACCTTCGAGACCTCGGTCTCGTGGTTGCGGATCCTGGTGGAGATCTTGGCGCGTGTGGTGAACGGGTTCACCCAGCGGAAACCGTCCGTGCGCAGGGTGCCCACGTAGCGACCGAAAAGTTGGATCACCCGGGCCTGCCCGGGCGAGACAGGGGTGAGGCCGGTGCTGAGTACCACGGCACCGAAGAGCAGCAGGATACCGATGATGATCATTGGCAGGTACGCGGCCGCGACATCGGTGCGCCCGCCGAACACCAGCAGCAGCACCGCGGCGACGACGACGGCGAGCACGACGCCGAGCATCGCGAAACCGTTTGCGCCACGGGCCCCGCGTTCCTGGATGCGGGGTCGGGGCATCTCCACCGGCGTGTCGGATTGTCCGGGGCTTGCGGGGGTGTCGGTCATTCGGCGCTTCCCTCCGGGATTGTGCATACGCAACTGTATAGCAATATGATATCATATTTTCGGGTGTCATGCGATGCCGACGGACTCGGTGTTCCCTGCGGACCGCCGTGTCACTCGTGTCACTCGCGTCACCCGTGTCAGCCGTGTTGACCGAGCGCCCGACCGCCGATGCGTCCGGTGAGCTCGCTGGCCGTGCGACGTACCTCCGTGGCCAGCTCGGGCCAGGTGCTGCCGCAGCCGGGATCGGCGCAATGATGGCGGAAGGTGACACTGACGGCCGCCATCGGTCGACCACCGTGATCGAGGACCGGATGGGCGACCGAGGCGAAGTCATCGGTGACGAACCCGTCCTCCACGGCCCACCCTCGTCTGCGTTCCATACGCAACAGGTGCCGCAGGGCCGTCGGTGTGCGTGGCCCGCGGTCGGTACGCGACACGAACGACGACGCGGTCGGGAAGAGTGCGCGGACGTGTGACTCGGCGAGATGGGCCAACATGGCCCTGCCGGACGCGGTGAGCTGCGCCGGCAGCCGCACGCCCACGTCGGTGACCAGGGTCTGTGGCCGGGGCGGCCGTTCCTTGATCAGGTACACTGATTCGTTGCCGTGCAGCACTCCGAGGTGGGCGTTGTAACCCACCCGGTCGACCAGTCGTCGCAGGAGCGGGACCGCGAGGTGCTCCAGCGGGTCGTGCCGCAGGTACGCGGAGCCCAGTTCGAACGAGGCGATTCCCAGCCCGTAACGGCGTTGGTCGGGCAGATGAGTGACGAAACCGGCACGTTCCAGCTCCGCAAGCAGATGATATGTGCTCGAACGCGGCAGCTCGAGTTCCCGGGCGATCGAGGCAGCCGAGACCGGACCGGCGTGCTTCGCGAGCACGTCCAGTACGGCCAGCCCGCGTCGCAGTGCTGGAACATCGCTACTGCCGACCATGTCCGCTCCCAAACTCGTTCACAGGACCGATACTGTCTGACATACCAGACACGATGCCAGTGTGCCGGGTATTGCCCGGGATGGTTTCGCGGTGGAATGGGGACATGACTGATCGCACCATCGGCGCGGATGACACGCGCACAGTGGAACTCGGCTCGGCTGCACTGTCTCCCGGCGATGTCGCCGCGGTGGCGCGCGAGTACGCGACGGTCGCGTTGGATGACACCGCGGCGGAGAACCTTTCTCGCGCGAGGCGGCATGTCGACGGGCTCGCCGCGGCGACCGAACCGACGTACGGCGTGTCCACCGGATTCGGTGCACTGGCCGTGCGACACATCCCACCGGAGCGACGGACCGACCTGCAGCGCTCGCTGATCCGTTCGCACGCCGCCGGGGCGGGGGATCCGGTCGAACCCGAAGTGGTGCGTGCGCTGATGCTGTTGCGGCTGCGGACGTTGTCCACCGGACACACCGGGGTGCGCCCCGAAACCGCTCACGCGCTTGCCGCGATGTTGAACGCGGGAATAACCCCGGTCGTGCCCGAGTACGGGTCGCTCGGGTGTTCCGGGGACCTTGCGCCGCTTGCGGCGGTGGCACTCGCACTGATGGGAGAGGGAGAGGTCCACGACGCTTCCGGCACCCGGATGCCCGCGGGCGAGGCACTGGCGACGGCGGGCATCAGTCCGTTGACGCTCGCGGAGAAAGAGGGGCTCGCGCTCACCAACGGAACTGACGGCATGCTCGGCATGCTGGTGTTGGCCACGTCGGACCTGCGGCGCTGCCTGGATGTTGCCGACGTGACCGCCGCGATGAGCGTGGAGGCATTGCTCGGCACCGACCGGGCGTTCGCGGACGAGTTGCAGGCGCTGCGTCCGCACCCCGGGCAGCGGATCTCGGCGGCACGGATCGCGGCGGCCATGGCTGATTCGGGCATCGTGGCCAGTCATCGTGGGCCGGACTGCACGCGGGTCCAGGATGCTTACTCGATGCGCTGTGCCCCACAGGTTCACGGTGCCGCGCGGGACACGCTGGCGCACGCGGAACTGGTGGCCGAGCGTGAACTGGCTGCGGCAGTGGACAATCCTGTGGTCCTCGCCGATGGTCGAGTGGAGTCGAACGGAAATTTCCACGGGGCTCCAGTGGGATACGCGCTCGACTTCCTGGCGGTCGGCGTCGCGGATGTCGCCAGCATCACGGAACGGCGTACCGACCGGATGCTCGACACCGCGCGTTCGCACGGCCTGCCGGCCTTCCTCGCCGACGACCCCGGTGTGGACTCGGGACACATGATCGGGCAGTACACGCAGGCGTCGATCGTGTCCGAATTGAAACGGCTCGCCGCGCCCGCATCTGCCGATTCCGTTCCGAGTAGTGCGATGCAGGAGGATCACGTATCGATGGGATGGTCGGCGGCTCGCAAGCTGCGCAAATCCCTGTCGGGCCTGACCACGGTGCTCGCGGTGGAACTGCTGACCGCGGCCCGCGCGATCGATCTGCGTGCGCCACTGCAGCCGGGCCCGGTCACGGGGGCGGTGCGTGATCTGGTCCGTACCCGAGTGGACGGGCCGGGAAGCGACCGTCATCTGGCTCCGGAGATCGCCGCGGTCGAAGAGTTGATCTCCTCCGGCGAGGTAACCGACGTCGTGGCGGACAAACTTCCCCATGACTCACCACAGGAGACAGGAGCGAGTCGATGACACGGACGATCCGCGCCGCGCGGGGCGGCGAGCTCACCGCGAAGAACTGGCAGACCGAAGCGGCACTGCGCATGTTGCACAACAACCTGGACCCCGAGGTCGCCGAACGACCGGAGGATCTCGTGGTCTACGGCGGCACCGGGAAGGCGGCTCGGAACTGGGCCAGTTTCGACGCGATCGGCCGTGCGCTGACCTCGCTCGATCCGGACGAGACTCTGCTGGTGCAGTCCGGCAAGCCGGTCGGTGCGCTTCGGACCCACGAGTGGGCCCCACGTGTGTTGTTGGCGAATTCCAACCTGGTCGGCGACTGGGCGAACTGGCCCGAGTTCCGCAGGCTCGAATCGCTCGGGTTGACCATGTACGGTCAGATGACGGCCGGTTCGTGGATCTATATTGGCACGCAGGGCATTCTGCAGGGAACCTACGAGACGTTCGCCGAGGTCGCCAAGAAACGGTTCGGCGGCACGCTCGCGGGGACGCTCAGCGTGACGGCGGGACTCGGCGGGATGGGTGGTGCGCAGCCGCTCGCCGTGACCATGAATGACGGGGCGGTGCTCGTCGTGGAGTGTGACGCGGCCCGGGCGCGACGCCGGGTGGAGACACGTTATCTCGACGAGTTGGCCGACGGAATCGACGACGCGATCGCCCGGGTCGGCACGGCGCGTGCCCATCGGGAAGCTGTGTCGGTCGGGTTGATCGGCAATGTCGCCGAGGTGCTTCCGGAGCTTCTCCGACGCGGGGTCGAGGTCGACATCGTCACCGACCAGACTTCCGCCCACGACCCGCTTTCGTATCTGCCGAAGGGGGTGGCACTCGACGAGTGGCGGGATTACGCGGCGCGGAAGCCGGACGAGTTCGTGCACCGTTCCCGTGAGTCGATGGCCGAGCACGTGGCGGCCATGGTTGGTTTCCTCGATCGCGGCGCAGAGGTGTTCGACTACGGGAACTCGTTGCGCAGTGAGGCACAGCTGGGTGGGGCTCCCCGCGCGTTCGACTTTCCGGGGTTCGTGCCCGCGTATGTTCGCCCGTTGTTCTGTGAGGGCAAGGGGCCATTCCGATGGGTGGCGTTGTCCGGCGACCCGGGGGATATCGCGGCGACCGACCGCGCCGTTCTCGAGCTCTTCCCCGAGGAGGAGTCACTGTCCCGCTGGATCCGCATGGCCGGTGAACGGGTGGAATTCCAGGGACTGCCGTCCCGGATCTGTTGGCTCGGTTACGGCCAGCGTCAGTTGGCCGGGTTGAAGTTCAACGAGATGGTCGCCAATGGTGAACTCAGCGCCCCCGTAGTGATCGGGCGTGACCATTTGGATTCGGGTAGTGTCGCCTCACCGTACCGTGAGACCGAGGGTATGGCCGATGGTTCCGACGCGATCGCGGACTGGCCGTTGCTGAACGCGCTGGTGAACACGGCGTCGGGTGCGAGTTGGGTGTCTGTCCATCACGGCGGCGGGGTCGGTATGGGACGTTCGATTCACGCGGGACAGGTGTGTGTCGCCGACGGTACGGAGCTGGCGGCACGCAAGATCGAGCGCGTTTTGACCAATGATCCCGGTACGGGCGTGCTCCGCCATGTCGACGCGGGTTACGAGCGTGCCGCGGAGGTCGCCGCGGAACGCGGTGTTCGAGTGCCCACCGAGGAGGGAGCATGAGCGAGGATGTGGGTGGCGCTCGTGCGGACCGACCGGGTGCGGGTGTCCCGCAGGGCACAGGAGGGAGCATGAGCGAGGATGTGGGTGGCGCTCGTGCGGACCGACCGGGTGCGGGTGTCCCGCAGGGCACAGGAGGGAGCATGAGCGAGGATGTGGGTGGCGCACGTGCGGACCGACCGGGTGCGGGTGTCCCGCAGGGCACAACAGGGATGAGTGCGTCACGGCTGTTGCGACAACTCGACGATGTCGGCGTTGATGCGCGGCGTGGTGGGTACTCACGACACGTGTTCGACTCTGCCGAGTTGCAGTTGCGGGACTGGTTTCGGCAGGAGGCCGTGCGTCGCGGGATCGATGTCGAGACGGACCGGAACGGGAACCTCTGGGCGTGGTGGTCGGGTCCGGGACGCAACGCGGTCGTCACGGGGAGTCATCTGGATTCCGTTCCGGGGGGCGGTGCTTTCGACGGGCCGCTGGGTGTGGTGAGTGCCTTCGACGCGGTGGATCGGTTGCGCAGGAAGGGCGTTGTCCCCACCAGGCCCGTGGCGTTGGTCGCGTTCGCGGAGGAGGAGGGGGGACGGTTCGGTGTGCCGTGTCTGGGTTCCCGATTGTTGACGGGATCGTTGGATCCGGACAGGGCACGCGGGTTGCGCGATGTGGACGGTGTGTCGTTGGCGGAGGCCGCTACGGCCGTGGGGCTGGCGCCGGAGTCGTTGGGTCGTGACGATGCCGCATTGGAGCGTATCGGTACCTTCGTCGAGTTGCATGTGGAGCAGGGACGTGGGCTGGTGGATCTCGAGTCTCCGGTGGCGGTCGGGAGTACCGTGATTCCCCACGGTCGGTGGCGGTTCTCGTTCTCCGGGCAGGGTAACCACGCCGGTGCCACCGCACTGGAGGATCGTGCCGATCCCATGCTTCCGGCCGCGGCCGTGGTTGCCGCCGCGCGCCGGGTGGCCGGTACCTACGATGATGCGCGGGCGACGGTGGGTAGGCTCGTGCCGCGTCCGGGAGGGACGAACGTCATCGCTGCTGCCGCTGATCTCTGGCTCGACGCCCGGGTTCCGGACGATTCGGCGACGCGGGAGATGGTGGCGGAGATTACGGAGTACGCTCAGGAGAGCGCAGCCACCGAGGGATGTTCGGTCCGCGTGTACGAGGAATCCTATTCGGATGGTGTCAGTTTCGACCCGGAACTGCGCACCCGGATGGCCGGTGCATTGGGGGAGGTCCCTGCACTCGCGACTGGTGCGGGACACGACGCGGCGATTCTGGCGTCGCGGGTTCCCGCCGGCATGTTGTACGTGCGCAACCCGGCCGGCATCAGCCACGCACCGGAAGAGTTCGCCGAAGCGGACGATGTGGAGCACGGGGCTGCCGCGTTGGCGGCGGTGTTGGAGCGATTGGCGACATGACGACCTACTGGTGTGAGTACGCGTGGCTCGACGACGGGGTGTTCGAGGGGGTACGTCTGGATGTGGCGGATGGCTCGATCACCACGGTGGAAATCGGTGCCCCGCGGGAGGGGACGATTCTGTGGGGCCTGACGGTTCCCGGTTTCGACAATGCGCACTCGCATGTGTTCCATCGCGCGTTACGCGGCAGAACGCACGGGGAACGGGGCACGTTCTGGACGTGGCGGGAGCGAATGTACCGCCTCGCGGCGGTGTTGGATCCCGACACGTACTATCGGCTGGCCCGCGCGGTGTATGCGGAAATGGTGCTGGCCGGGTACACCAGCGTCGGCGAGTTCCACTATCTGCACCACGCGCCGGGCGGTGTTCGTTACAACGATCCGAACGTGATGTCGGCAGCGTTGGATGCGGCGGCCACCGAGGCCGGTATCCGGTTGTGCCTGCTCGACACCTGTTACCTGAGCTCCGGGTTCGGTGCGGCGGTCGGTGAGCAGCAGGCGAGATTCGCGGATGCCGACGTGCACGGGTGGGCGGGTCGTGCTGCGGCGTTCCGCCCGCACGGCGAACTGGTTCGTACGGGCGTGGCGGCCCACTCGGTCCGTGCCGTACCGCCCGAGGCGCTGCCCGTGATTCGCGCGCGGGCGGCTACGGGCCCGTTGCACGTGCACTTGTCCGAGCAGCGTGACGAGAACGAGCAGTGCCGGCGCGTGTACGGCAGGTCGCCGACCGAGGTGCTGCACGACGGTGGTGTGCTCGGCGAGCGCACGGTCGCGGTGCACGCCACACACCTCGGTGAGCGTGATGTCGGATTGCTCGGCAGTACCGGCACGGGAGTGTGCTGTTGTCCGACCACTGAGCGCGATCTGGGGGACGGTATCGGCCCGGCGCAGGCGTTGGCGAGCTCCGGGGCGGCGCTGTCGTTGGGTAGCGACAGTCACGCGGTGATCGACCCGGTGGAGGAGAGTCGGGCGTTGGAGATGCACGAGCGGCTCGCGAGTGAACAACGCGGCCGGTTCAGTACCGATGAATTGTTGAGCGCGGCGTGTAACCATTCGGCGGTCGGTTGGCCGGAGGCGGGGCGTATTGCTCCCGGCACGGCGGCTGATTTCGTGTCGATCGAACTGCGTTCGGTGCGAACCGCGGGCACGGATCCGAGCGGGGCACTGTTGGCAGCGACCGCGGCCGATGTGCGGGACGTCGTGATCGCGGGGAACCCGGTGGTGTCCGGGGGAGAACACCGCTACGTCCGCGCCCCTGCTGCCGCGTTGGCGGCGGATATCGGTGCGTTGTGGAACTGACCAGGCGCGTGGTGGAGGAGTACGGGCATGAGTACGTTACTGACCGGTATCGGTGAACTGACGACGAACGATCCCGAGCTCGGTACGGTGCGGGACGCTGCTGTGGTGTGGGAGGACGAGCAGGTGGGCTGGGTCGGTCCCGCGGCCGCTGCTCCTGAGGCCGATGAGCGGGTCGACGTCGGTGGGCGCGCGGCCTTGCCCGGCTGGGTGGACAGTCACACCCATTTGGTTTTCGATGGGGATCGAACCTCCGAGTTCGCCGCGCGCATGGCTGGTCAACCGTACTCGGCGGGTGGTATCGCCACGACCGTGACAGCGACCCGATCGGCGACGGACGAGCGGTTGGCGGCGAATCTGCGTGCACTTGTGGCCGAAGCGATGCGTGGTGGCACTACGTGTCTGGAGACGAAGACGGGATACGGACTGACGGTGTCGGACGAGACGCGGTCAGCGCGCATCGCCGCCGAAGTGGTTGACGAGGTGACGTTCCTGGGGGCACATCTGGTTCCCGCGGAGCGGTCCGCAGAATCCTATGTGGAGTCTGTGTGTGGCGAGATGTTGGACGCGGTACGAACCAATGTGTCCTGGGTGGATGTCTTCTGTGAGACGGGGGCGTTCGACGAGTCGCAGGCCGCGCGGGTGTTACGTGCCGGACAGCGGCACGGACTGGGAACTCGGGTGCACGGCAACCAGTTGGGGTACGGACCCGGGGTGCAGTTGGCGGTGCGTTCGGGTGCGGCCAGTGTGGACCATTGCACTTATCTCTCCGACGGCGATGTGGACGCCTTGGCCGGTTCGGACACGGTCGCAACATTGTTGCCCGCCTGCGACCTCTCGACGAAACAACCACTCGCGCCGGCTCGCAGGTTGCTGGACTCGGGTGCGGCAGTCGCACTCGCGAGCAATGCCAACCCGGGAAGCTCGTACACCACCTCGATGGACTTCTGCGTCGCGACGGCCGTGCTGCAGATGGGGATGTCGGTGACCGAAGCCGTGTGGGCGGCGACTGTTGGGGGAGCGCGGGCGCTGCGGCGCCACGATGTGGGAGTGGTGCGTCCCGGTGCACGGGCGGACATACAGGTACTCTCGGCGCCGTCGGCCACTCATCTGGCGTACCGCGTCGGGGTGCCACTCGCCCGGCGCGTGTGGCGTGCCGGACGTGAAGCCGTCACCGTGTCATGAGTCCCGCTCGGCCAGTAACGAGTCGAGCTGTTCGTGGAAGCCGTATTCTCGCGCGATCTCCGCGGCATCGGCGCGTGTCTCCGTGTCGAGCGTGTCGAATGCCGTGACGACGCGATCCGCGTTGCGGTGTCCCAGATGGGAGAGCAGGTCGAATGCGGCGAGCCATTGTTGGGTGTGTGCCGCTTGTTGCACTATGCCGGTGAGACGTTCCTGGTCGAGCAGGTCGACCATGTTGTCCATTTTCTCCTTGTGGTCGAGTACGAACGCGATCCGTAGCAGCGCGGCATCATCGATCTGACCGAGTCCCGCCCGCAGTGCCGTGGGCGGCAGGCTGTCGACGAACTGCCCGATCGCGATCCAGTCGGCACGACGGGTCAGCTCGGCTGCCACCTCCCGCACCAGTTCCGTGGGAATTCGGGTGATGATGTCGGACGCCCTGCGAGGGTCCAGTCTGGCCGCCACGTCGGCCAGGAACGGTGGTGAGAGTCTTGTGGCGACGTCAACGCCACGGGGGGTGTCGACCAGTCCCGCCATCCTGGCGCACAACAGTGGCCCGAATACGCGCTCGGCGATCTTCGCCAGTACGGGGGCGGGCAGGAGTCTGCTCGCCGCGGCCATCCGTTGCAGCACTCCGTGATGGGAGTCGAACAGCGCGCTGGTGACCTGTTCACGGAACGCCCGCAGCTCGTCGGGTGGCAGTTCGGTGAGAAACGACAGTTCGTCAGCGGTGCTGTCCAACAGCCGAGCGATTTTCAGTGTCTCGGAGTGTGCCTCGAGCTGGTGCAGTGTCACAGCCCGACCGCCTTCCGGACCGCGCCGCGCAGCGGCGCTGGTACGTACCGCAGTGACTCGTCACCTGCTGTCGCGAGGGCGGCAGCCTGGGCCCGTCTCGCTCTCCGGAGGGTGTCGGCGAGCGTTTGTCGCTGGTCGTCCGGCAGTGCCTCGATGCTGGCGGGCGGACGCGAACCGAGCATTTCGGCCAGGTTGTCGCTCATTCCCCGGATCCTACCGAAGAGTAGAGGCTGTTGGGGAGCCCTGGAAGCGGCGAGTCACTCGCCCAGCCAGCCGGGATGGTCGGACCAGGAGCACAGCTCGCGGGTGCTGTGGAACTCGCGTTCGGCTCCGCTGATCGGATCGATGAAGGCCAGGGTGTTGGCCAGTAGTTGGAGCGGCGCACGGAAGTCGCCGGGTGTTCGATGCCCGGGAGTCGGGTAGAGGTCGTCACCGAGGATCGGCAGGCCCAGTCCGCTCATGTGGAGTCGCAATTGGTGTGTCCGACCAGTGCTCGGGCGCAGCAGATACCTGCCCAGTTGCCTGCGATGTTCGAGCAGCTCGACACGTGTCTCACTGTTCGGCTCCCCCGCGGTCTCGTAAGCGGTGTGCACCCCGTGCTCCTTGACAATGCGGTTGCGCACGGTGCGTGGCAGGGCCACCGTCGGGTCGTGGGGGGCGATCGCCTCGTACGTTCTGGTCACGCCTCGGTCGCGGAACAGGTTCTGGTATGCGCCCCGGTGTTCCCGACGGACGACGAACATGAGCAACCCGGCGGTGAGCCGGTCCAAGCGGTGTGCGGGACTGAGTTCGGGCAGGCCGAGATCCCTGCGCAGTCTGACCAACGCCGTTTCCCGCACGTGCCGACCGCGCGGCATGGTCGCCAGGAAATGAGGCTTGTCGACGATGAGTAGGTTTTCGTCCCGGTGCACGACGCGGAGTTCGTACGGAACCGGTGTCTCTGGGGGCGGTTCGTGGTGGAACCAGACGTAACCGCCCGGCGAGTATGCGGCCTCCGGTGGGTACGGCCCTGCCATACCGACGAAGCAACCCTCGGCCAGCATGGCGTCGATCCGTGCGGTACCGAGTTGGGCGAGCCGCTCATGCAGGTACGCGCGCAACGTCGACCACTGGCCGTCTGTCGGCAGGTGCAATCGTACCGGTGCCACGCCGTCGCGTAGCGGAAGCGGGGCGCGTGGTTTCCGTCTCATCGCATTCACCGTATCCAGTGCGGGATCGGGGAGAATGCCGGATATGAATAACGCGGTAGCCGGGAGACGACCGTCCGTGGTGGTCAACGACATTGTGATGTTGGTCCTCGCGCTGGCCTCGTTCGGGTTGTTGCTGTATCTCATGTTTGTTCCGCACAGCAGCGCGACCGCCCGCTGGGTGTTCATCGTCGACACATCCATCTGTGGCGTGTTCCTGTGTGAGTTCCTGTGGCGTTGGCGGACGTCCGGGTGGCAGGCGAGCTTCCCGCTGCGGAACTGGTACGAGATTCTCGGCATGATTCCGATCGCGCACCCGGCGCTGCGGGGTTTCCGTCTGGTGCGTGTCGTGGTGGTGTTGCTGCGGCTCGCGCGTACCGCGGATCGAGCGTTCGGCGAGAAGATCACGCAACGGGTCGTGGCGCGACTCTCGCGGCCGATCGTCCTGGCTATCAAGAAACCGATCACGATCGCGGTGCTCGACGAGGTCGTGAAGGTGCTCGAGACCGGTAACTACGCGCACAACATTGCACGGTCGATAGGCGAGAACAGGACGGCACTGCGCAACGTCATATCGGAAAAGGTCAGTGAGGATCAACAGGCGGGCCGACTCGCGGGTGTGCCGTTCCACGGTCGGGTGATGAACACCGTCGTCGATACGAGCATGCGGGTCACGCTCGAGGTCCTCACCGATCCCCGTATCGACGACTTTCTCAGCGAGGTGATCAGGGAGAACCGTCAACAGATCCGCAGTGCTGTCGAACAGGGGATGAACGAGCGTGACGAGTCCTCGCGATGGGGCTGATGGCTTCGCGGCGCGGGTGAGGGTCGGTGTGCTCACGGGAAGGTCCACCGGGCTCGCGGGTGCGGCTTCCGCGTTTCTGGTGCCGGCCGGGCGGCCGTCGATTCGGCCGCGCAGTCACGGATCCGTGGACCATGGGCACCGAGCTGCCGGTGGGGCATCTTCGCCGGGATCGTAGAGTGGTGCCGAGCGGGGACGACAACGGTCGCCGCGGTGAGTCGGCAGAGACGCGAAGGGACCCGGTGATGGGTGGAGCCGAACGCAACGCGCGTAAGCGGCGGCAACAGCGCACGTCGGTAGGTAGGGCAGCTGCGACGTCGGCAGGCAGTAACCGGGTCATGATTGTGGCCATCGCCGCCGTCGTCGTGCTTGCCGCGGCCGTTGTGGGGGGAGTGGTCTGGAGCAAGTCGGGTAGTGACGGCAACTCCGGAAACGCGATCCCGGTTGCCGAGGACTCCGGCAAGATCACGTACTCGGGCGAACGGAAGGGTGTTCAGGTGGTACGTGGTACCGAGGATGCCTCGGCCACGATCGATCTCTACGAGGACTTCATGTGTCCGGCATGTGGTCAGTTCGAGGAGAAGTACGGCGACAAGATCGACAAGAAGATCGAGTCGGGGGAGCTACGCGTGCGGTATCATATGGTTCCGATGCTGACGGACATGTCCACCCCGCCGGGTTATTCGCTCGATTCGGCGAATGCGGCACTGTGCGCCGCCGATGAGGGGAAGTTTGCCCGGTTCCACGAGAGTTTGTTCGCCGCGCAACCGCAGGAGGGCAAACGTGGCTACGACAAGGACCAGTTGACGGGGCTCGGCAAGAACCTCGGAATCGAGGGTGGCGAGTTCGCGAGTTGCGTCGATGAGGGGAAGTACGACGATGAGCTCGAAGCCGCGCTGGAGGATATTCTGGACAACCCGGATCTCAAGCGCAGCTCCGGTGGCGGTGAAGGCAGGTTCGGCACTCCGATGGTGACGCACAAGGGCGAGGTCCTGGGCGCGTTGGACAACTCGAACTGGCTCGAGGATCTGCTCGGCGGCAAGAAGTAGTGACGTCAGTGGTGCAGCATTGTCGTCGCCCCCAGTGGTTCCGGGGTGCCGACAATGCTGTACCGTGGTTAACGCACGCGGGGCCGAGGCTCCGCATGGGGCTATGGCGCAGTTGGTAGCGCGCCTCACTGGCAGTGAGGAGGTCAGGGGTTCGAGTCCCCTTAGCTCCACTCGGGTCCGGTCCGTTGGTTCCAACGGACCGGAATTTTCTTTCTGGCGTTCTCTGGGGCTCTCTGGTCTGAGCATGGAAGTTCCGCCGCTGCGTGGCGGCCCATACCACAATCGTTCATGTCGTGCTGTGTGTCGTGACTGTGTGTAGGACCACGGACATACCGCGTGAGGGTCCGACAGCGTAGTGACGACGAGGTGACCACGAATCGCGACGGCGGCGTGAGTAATGTCCTGATTTGTCATAGTGCCTGCGCAGTCGGGTGCAGCGGCTGTGGTACAGAGGTACGGAGCGTATTTGGGCCGTCGTGATAATGCCCTCGATGTCGTTCGTGACCGCGGTGTTGACGTGACAACATTCACCAAGCTACCTTCCATTCAGCGGAAGCTGTATTTCGCTTCATGAAAGGAGGTGGCTTGTTGGATCTGGACAGTTTCAATGCCGCCCCAGCTTCGGAACTGACCCAGTCGCTACTGGCATGTGCCGATGTTCCGACGTGGGCGGAGACTCTGGTCAGGCAGCGTCCCTACCGAGACATCGACACATTGTTGGCGACGGCGGACTCCGCGGCGCGGGAGTTTCACACCGCGGAGGTCGACAAGGCCTTGGCCGCGCATCCGCGTATCGGTGAGCGTGCCGAGGGTACGGGGACCGAAGCGGGCTGGTCCCGACAGGAACAGTCCGGTGTTGCCGACGAGGAGTCGACACAGCAGGCACTGTTCCGCGGGAACCAGGCGTACGAGGAACGTTTCGGCCGGGTTTTCCTGATCTGTGCCAGCGGTCTTTCTGGCGAGCAGATCCTCGCCGCATTGCGGCAGCGACTCGAAAACGACTCGGAAACCGAGTCCGCAGTCGTGGCAACCGAGCTGCGCAAGATTGCACTGTTGCGACTTCGCAGACTCCTCGATCTCCAGGAGGACAACGCATGAGCGCGATAACCACCCATGTGCTCGACACGGCGCTCGGCAGACCCGCGAGCGGCGTGCCCGTGCGCCTCGAGGCAGTCGAGGCGGGCACACTCGAACCGGTCACAGAGCTGGCGAGCACCACCACGAACCAGGACGGACGGGTGTCCGACTTCGGTCCCGAGTCGTTGGAAGCCGGTCACTACCGGATCACCTTCGACACGGCTACCTACCATGCGGCGACCAAACAGGAGAGTTTCTTCCCGCAGGTCGCTATTACCTTCACACTGACCGACCCGGGACAGCACTACCACGTTCCGTTGTTGCTGAGCCCGTTCACCTATTCGACGTACCGAGGGAGCTGAGCTGTCATGGCAATCGTTCTGGGAGAGAACCAGTACGGTAAGGCGGAGAATCGGCTGTTCCGTGTGTACCGGGACACGGAACGACACTCCATCCGGGATCTGAACGTGTCGTCCGCGTTGCGGGGACGATTCGAGCCCGCACACAATCCCGGTGACCAAGGGGAAGTGGTTCCCACCGACACCCAGAAGAACACGGTGTTCTCCTTCGCGGAGGAGCATGGGGTCGGTGCGCTCGAGGAGTTCGGTCACGCGCTCGGGAACTACTTCATCGAGGCACACCCGTCAGTCAAGGGTGCCCGGGTCGAGATCGAGGAGTACACCTGGGACCGCATCCAGGTCGACGGCGCCGGACACAACCACTCGTTCGTGCGTTCGGGCAGTGGTGTGCGCACCACTGTGGTGAACATGGACGGTGAGGGTGACCAGTGCACGACCCACGTGGTCTCCGGTATCAAGGATCTGACGATCGCCAAGACCACCGGTTCCGAGTTCCACGGATACCGCAAGGACAAGTACACCACGTTGGCCGAGACCTCCGACCGCATTCTGGCGACCGATCTCGTGGCGAAGTGGCGTTACGAGCAGAACGACGTCGACTGGGACAAGTCCTTCGAATCCGTGAAGGCGCTGCTGCTGCAGACCTTCGCGCAGACGCACAGCTACGCACTACAACAGAGCCTCTACCGAATGGGCGAAGTCGTGTTGGAGCAGCACCCGGAGATCGCCGAGATCAGGTTCTCGGCGCCGAACAAGCACCACTTCCTCTACGACCTGGAGCGGTTCGACGTAGACAACCCCGGTGAGGTTTTCCACGCCGCGGATCGGCCCTACGGCCTCATCGAGGCCACGGTGCAGCGTGACAATGCCTCGGAGGCCGGTTCCGCGTGGCACGGGGTGCCCGGATTCTGTTAAGGGGCTGAAACGATGCGCAAAGTGTTGCAACGGATGTTCCCTTCGGAGGAGGATTCCGGACGTCCGGAGGACGAGAAACCCTCATTCGGTAAGCAACTCACCTACGGCACACAACACATTCTGACGATGTACGGCGGGGTTATAGCCCCGCCGTTGATTATCGGTGAGGCCGCCGGGCTGTCCGGCTCCGAGATGGGGCTACTGATCACAGCAGGGCTGTTCATCAGTGGGCTGGCAACGATCCTGCAGGCGTTGGGAGTCGGGCCGTTCGGTGCCCGTCTGCCGTTGGTGCAGGGAATCTCGTTCGCCAGCGTGTCGACGCTGGCCTCGATCGGTAGTGAGGGCGGCATCCAACCCGTGCTCGGGTCCGTACTCGTCGCGGGCGTGATCGGCTTGATCGTTTCGTCCTTCTTCGCGAAACTCATCCGCTTCTTTCCACCCGTTGTGACGGGGACGATCATCACGGTGATCGGATTGTCACTGATGCCCACAGCGTTCGACTGGGCCATGGGCGGTGACGAGACGGCCGAGTCGTTCGGTTCGTTGAGCAACATCGGCCTGGCCGGGCTGACGTTGTTGATCATTTTGGTGATCAGCAGGGTGTTCCAGGGTGCGATTTCGCGGTTGTCGATCCTGGTCGGCATCGTGATCGGTACCATCGTCGGCATCCCGTGGGGCGCGACGGACTTCTCGGGCGTCGGTGACGGCGGGATCGCCAGTCTTCCACCGGCGATGCCGTTCGGCGCACCGGCGTTCGAGATCGGCCCGATCATTTCGATGACGGTCGTGATCTTTGTGATCATGACCGAGACGACATCGGACATTCTCGCCCTCGGCGAGATTGTGGGCACCGACCGCAGTTCGAAGCGCGTCGCCGACGGTTTGCGGGCCGATATGGCGGCGACCACGGTCGCGCCGCTGTTCGGCACCTTCGCGTGCTCGGCCTTCGCGCAGAACGTGGGTCTGGTCGCGCTGACCAAGATCAAGAGTCGTTATGCGGTTGCCATGGGCGGTGTCGTCCTCGTGGTGCTCGGGCTGTTGCCGGTCGTCGGAGGAGTCGTCGACGCCATCCCGTCACCGGTTCTCGGTGGTGCGGGCATCGTGTTGTTCGGCAGCGTGGCCGTCAGCGGGATCCAGACCCTGGCCAGGGTGGACTATCAGGACAATCTGAACCTCGTCATCGTGGCGACTGCGCTCGGCTTCGGCGTGATTCCGGTGGCGGCGCCCGACTTCTGGTCGAGCTTCCCGCAGAGCGTGTCGGTGATCCTCGGGTCCGGGATCAGTTCCGCGGCGATCGTGGCCGTGGTGCTCAATATCGTGTTCAACCACATCAGGACCGGAAACAAGGAAGGCCCCTCCGTTTTTGCCGCGGGTGGTGATGAGCGCGCGGACGAAGCCGAGTCCGATGAGTGGACGACTTCGTCGGAGCAGGTTGAAGCACCGTGAGTCTCCGGCTATACTGAATTTCAGATAGCAGAAAAAAGATTCCACGATGCGAAAACGAGGATGTGACGATGCTTCATCCCCTCGACTACGCCGTCAACTGTTCGACACTGTTCACCGA
>Ga0079226_10001805_pt1 | contig 16465 bp, 14 predicted proteins | sample Poulit2014_FD_76345 | JGI IMG/M metagenome (GOLD analysis project Ga0079226, IMG submission 76345) | Agricultural soil microbial communities from Georgia to study Nitrogen management - Poultry litter 2014 | ecosystem: Environmental > Terrestrial > Soil > Agricultural land | place: USA: Georgia...
AGTTCACATTCAAGGTGAACTGGTGATTCTTTAATCGATGGTGGAGCAACAACTTTTGATTGTATAGCTGTTAAATTTGCCAAATTAAGTTCATCTTCATTTACTGAATAATCTTGCGAAGTTTGATTCATTTCATTTACATTATCTACTGTAACAACATTAATGACGAATTGTTTTGTTTGTTCAATATTACGTACCGTATCCTTCTTTTCGCCATGGCGCCGTTCTACAGCAAAAACGACGAGCGGTGGTTCGATTGATATTCCGGTAAAATAACTAAATGGTGCTGCATTAATCGTACCTTCATCACTCATTGTCGTCACCCAAGCGATAGGCCTCGGTACGATACAACTCGTTAAAATACGATATTTTCCCCGTTCATCTAACGTATCCATATGAATATTCATCTGATGACTCCCTTTATTCATCGCGTAGAAGCTCCATAAACGAACTAATTGATTCTAACTCATCAAACCGTTCAATCCATTGAACAATTTCTGTACGTTTTTGATCCGATAAATGGGTGGTTAATGAGTTAAATTTATTTACTAAATGATTAAATGAAACAGATGAACCTAAACCACTATCGGCTAAATCGAGTCGCTTTATATATGTTTTTCCAGATTTTAATTTAATTTCTACTTCTGCAGGCATAATGCTCGGATAATCTTTTTCTAACTCTTCCGAAGTTTCGACAAATACTTTTTGAGCAAATGCCTGGATTTGTTTGTCTTGCAAATATTGATCATGAAACATTCCATGATCAGACCGTTTCTTATATGACCATGCCGCTATTGCATATGGGATACTAAATTTAGCTGACAACACGTTGTGGTAATGTTGATTACTTAGTGTTGCAGCACGTCTATATGTTCTAACGTAAACTGCTTCAATTTGTTCATGCGATAAATTATGTTCGCTTATTAATTGTTCGTATGCATCTAACGGTGCATGAGCATAACGACAATAAGCGTGATCTTTAAAGTAGTTTCGTTCGATATCCCATTTCTCTTTATCAATTTTAAAATTTTCTCTATCAAATTTTGAACCAACTACTTTACTAAATACATATTCAATATTTCCTGCTGGCGCCAAATAATTAGCTTCGAGTAAATCTCGTGTACGTAATGCCTGCTCAGTCGCATGCCCGACATAAACATTTCGCACTAATGCACCCTCTAAAGCTGCATTCCACATCGTCGGCATTGCAAATGACGCACTTATGTTTAAGCCTTTATAAAAATCATTACTATTATAATTACCATTTAATAAAACTGTCGCTGCTGCTCCCATTATTCCCCATGTACCATGTGCATGTGCATCGGGAACTAAAGTTGTTGCACGACCAAAACGTGAGCTAAATTCATACGCCTTAACGAGGTGAAGTAAAAACTGTTTCCCATTGTATGTGCCATCTTCTTCAACTACAGTTAATAACGCTGGAACAACATGAGCCGCTGGATGTCCTTTACTCCACTGATTCCCCTCATCCATTTCGATGGCAACAGATGAAACACCATTAATAAAGGCAGCCATATCACGTGATAATTGTCTTTTTGAACCGACTACAGTGTATTTCCCTTCGTGATTTGATGCCACTTGTTCAATTAATTGTGTCGTACTTGATTCATTTGCGCCTGCTATCATTGCCCCAACTGTATCAAGCAATACTTTTTTTGCAGCTGCAATCGTGTCCTCCGTTAAGTTATCCCATGTCGTATCAATCACTTCTTCTATAAATTGCTTCATTTCTCACCCTACTAACTATTGATTTTTCACACTAAAATATCCAAAACGCTCTGATATCTTTTTTGCTGCTGCCGTTAATAGTTGAACGAGCTCTGATTCTCTTTCCTCTGATAAACGTTGGATTGGACCGGCCAGTGTAATAGTCGCCATTAATGTCCCTTCTCCGTCTAATATCGGTGCTGAAACTGCAAAACTTCCAATCACTCGTTCCCCTCGTGTAAACGAATATCCCTTCGCTCTAACCTCTTGTAAATCACTACGTAAATCGGAAATGTTAAATTCATATTTTTCTGTTAATCTAGATAACAGTTCATCCTGTTTTTCTTTTTCTACAAATGCAAGTAGTGTCTTCCCCGATGCTCCTAAATGAAGCGGGTGGCGATCCCCAACTTGAACAAAATTCCTCACTGCTAATGGGCTATCTATTTTTTCAATACAGAAACGATTCGTTTCATCAATTATATTTAGTTCAATTGTTTCTTGCGAATCCTTCGATAATTGTTTCATCACTGGTAAAGATACATTTCTTAAATCTAATTGGCTTTGAAAAATACTACCTAAACGGAAAAATTGCATACCAATTAAATAGCGATGTGTATCAGGGTCTTGTTCAATAAAATCACCTTTAATTAAAGAGTTTAGTATTCGGAAAATAGTACTTTTAGGGTATCCTAATTCCTTTTCAATCTCACTGATTGATAGACTCGTACGATCCATTGAAAACATCGATAAAATAGCAAACATTCTCTCAAAAGATTTCATCATGGCTACATCACCTTCCTAGTTATTACTCATATCATGTATAAATTTATGATAGTTTGTCAAATAAAGTCTGTATATTTACTATACAGCGATTAATTAGCGGAAGGTTTATTGATGTTTTAACGTTTTAACTGCATGATCACCCGCAATTTTACCAAAGCCCATCGCAGCGAGTAACCCATTTCCTGACATATAACCATATGCATGATTACCCGACACACCGACAGCAGTTCCGCCTACTGCATAGAGATTATTAATTACATTGCCACTTTCATGAATTACTTGAGCATTTTCATTTATTTGTAAGCCCCCTTGTGTATGAAATAAGGCGGGAGAAACCTTTATACCATAAAATGGAGCATTTAATTGTTTTGTAAATTCGGCTCTTCCAAATTTATCATTTAACTTCGTTTTACTTTCTGTAAATTGCTGTAACGTATGTTGCAAATTGTTAGGATCTACATCAAGTTCGCTTGCTAGTTGTTCGATTGTTTCGCCATATTTAAAGGCATTCATTTCAGCTAAGTTTTTAAAATCTTCATGTGATACTAATTCTTCATAAATTTCTTTATCAAAAACGATATAGCCAAGTTGCTCCGGTTGCTTAAGCACTTCAACAGCAAACTCTGAATACCCCGATGTTTCATTACCAAACCGCTCTCCGTGTTTATTAACCATAAAACCACCCATCATAATCGTTCCCCACGTAACGAGAATTCCAGTGCCTTCATTTACTGCGGAATGCCCTTGGTACCCTTGCATGTTTTCCAGCTGCGCACCAATATCGACACTCATTGTAATCCCTTCACCAGTATTCGCTTCATAACCAAAGTAAAGTGCATCTTTAATTTCTGGAATATATTTATCTACCATTTCTTTACTGCCACCAAAACCATTAGTAGCTAAAATGACCTTTTTTGCTTTTATTCGTTGCTCTTTACCATTTGATTCCGTAATGACGCCAATTACCGCATTATTATCGTCTGTAAGTAATTTTGTCACGGGTGAATTTGTCATTAAAAATATTTCTTCGAAATTCATTGCATTTTGGCGAAGACGTTTCATTAGCTCTAATCCTGAACGTGAAGGGGGTGCATGCATTCGATAATTTCGATGTCCTGGATATTTAAATTCTGTTACAAGACTTAAGTTAATGTTTAACTTATCGTGCATCCATTCGATTAGTGGACCCGAAGCTTTACATAAAGCTAACGTTAAATCAGGATCACTTTCATGACGATTTTTCTTCAAAATGTCTTCTGCCATTTCTTCAGCAGTTTCTTTAATTCCTAATTCCCTTTGAAACCGTGTCCCTGCTGCCGGGATCATTCCGGCACTTGCAGCTGTGTTACCAAGATTATGATCTGTTTTTTCAAATACCGCTACTTGCAATCCAGCTTGTGCTGCAGTTAAAGCTGCAACGAGTCCAGCGCCACCTGCCCCCGCTACAACGACGTCTACCTCTGCATCCCACATAAACAACATCCTTTCTTTATGACGTTACGAGCAAAGTACGTAATTGATTAACATTGTTTAGTTCATCTATTTGCAAAATCGTTTCTGTAATTCGTTTTGTATTTTCTTTATCAAAGATTTTTTCTAAAGATGTCTTATTTTTTTCAAGTACTTTTGTATGCAGATTATCTTCATCAGCATCACCTGTTGCACGATTGACTATATTTTCTTTTATAGTTCCATCCGACAATTCAATTTTCACAGCTGTTTTTCGGCGCTTTGCCATTTGTTTTGTATATTGTTCATTTTCAGTTACATGAATTTTATCCATCATGTCCTTTATAAATTGTTCTCTGTTTTTATCGGATTGGCCTTTCGCTTTATAATATAAATACAATTCATTCGCTACCGCATAAGGGATAGAAAACATCCCCGCAAATTCATTAGCAATTTTTTTACTATCTAATTTGGCAGCTAAGCTATACGTTTCAATATAAATATTCTTTATATCGTCTAATCGTATATCTTTAACTAGTGCAATTGCGGCATCAATTGGTGCATGGCAAAATCGACAATAAGCATAAAACTTAAAATAACTATGTAATAAGTAATACTTTTTTTCAAAGTTTAATGAATAATTTTTTATTTGTTTCGCTAGAATCCCCGAAAATAATTCTTCCCTTGTCATAAGAGATGCCGTGAATCCTGCGTGAACTAAATTAGGTAGCAACATCGTGTTGTAATTATTCAGACCGACAATAACATTACGTACCTCATGGCCTTCTAATACAGATTTCCACAATGTCGGAAAGGAAAAACTACTGCTTAACATCGACGCTTGCATATAATGCTCATCATTTTGCCAACCAAGTAATGTCCCGACACCAAACCCATTTCCAAAAACTCCCCAATTACCATGCGGATGGATTTCCCCTTTTAATTGCAATGTTTCACCAAGGCGAGCACTAATCTCATAATTTACAATGAAAGCTAATAATAATTGTTCACCTGAAACTTCTTCAGTTATCGCTAATGACAATAACGCAGGTAAAAAATGTGCTGCAGGATGACCTTTCGCCTTAGGGTTTCCTTCATCCAACTCATCCGACACCATCGCAATTCCATTGATAAAAGCTGCATCGCGTTTTTCTAACGAATCACTGGTATCAATTGCTGGAACTCCAATTTCGGAAGAGGTACTCGTTAAATTCATTCTTAATTTTTTTAGTTTGTCATTTTGATTTCCTAAAGCAATTGCTGATAAAGAATCTAATAAAATTAGTTTAGCTCTATCGATCACTTCATCTGGTATTCGTTGTAACGAAACTTGTTTAGCGAATGATATGAGTTCATTCATTTCTTATCTCACCACCTTTAAAACATACCTTCTGATGATTCCGCTTTCATTGACCTCGATAAATAAAACTTTTCCCTGACCCACAATAATGGAATGCGTTTCATTTATATAATATCTTATCTTTTTTCCTAGGCTCTGTCAACATGAATCATTTAGAGTTTTAGATTTTATATATATAAATAAATAATGTTACTATAGTATTATATGAGCTTTTACCTGTTGACATTTTCTCATTTTTTTTCTAGAATAATAGATAACCAATTAAATTTGGAATATGTTCCATTTTTAAAATAGAACAAAATTTATGAAAGGGTGAAAGATATGCCTCAAACAGTTGTGGAAAAAATCATTTCCAATCATTCTGAAAAGAATGTTTATCGAGGCGAAATGACAATTGTTGATGTAGATATGGTCATGGCAACAGATACGACTGCCCCATTAACAATTCAAGCTTTTAAGAAAATGGGTGGAGAGAAAATTTGGGATCAAGAAAAGATGATCCTCGTAATTGATCATGCATCTCCTGCTCCAAATCAAGCGATTGCTGTACTTCATGATTTAATGAGAGAATTCGCAAATGAACAAGATATAAAATTATATGATGTAGGCGATGGAATTTGTCACCAAATAATGGTTGATAATCATCATGTACGACCAGGTCAAATTGTACTCGGAGCAGACTCACATACATGTACATACGGAGCACTTGGTGCGTTCGCTACAGGTGTTGGCTCTACCGACTTAGCAGGTGCGATGCTAACAGGTAGTACATGGTTAAAGGTACCTGAAACGATAAAAGTTGAATTAAATGGCGAACTTCAAGCCGGAGTGTATGCAAAGGATATTATTTTACACTTAGTCGGACTGCTCGGAATTGAAGGAGCAACATATCAATCGATTGAATTTACTGGCAAAACAGTGAAAGCGATGTCATTAGACAGTCGTATGACCCTTGCAAATATGGTCATTGAAATGGGTGCCAAATCCGGATTTGTCGACATGGATGGATTAGAATTACCATACGAATTTGACGATATTAAACCTGATGAAGATGCTGTTTATTCAAAAGTGATTTCACTTGATGTGTCTGAAATTGAACCACGAATTGCTGTACCACACTCGCCTGATAATATTAGGCCAATTTCTGAATACGTGGGAACACCTATTCATCAAGCATTTATCGGAAGCTGTACAAATGGTAGATTAGAAGATTTACAAGCCGCAGCTGAAATCGTAAAAGGTAAAAAAATTAATGAAAAGGTTCGCTTTATCATTGCGCCAGCATCGAGAAAAGTATATCTAGATGCGTTAGCCGACGGAACAGCTCAAACATTAGCAGAAGCAGGTGCCACGTTTCTTCCTTCTGGATGTGGGCCTTGTGTCGGTACGCACCAAGGTATTCCAGGTGATGGAGAAAATGTTGCATCATCGACGAATAGAAATTTCCAAGGAAGAATGGGTAATCCAAACTCGAACGTTTACTTGGGTTCTCCATCTTTCGTTGCAGCTTCAGCTTTAAAAGGTGAAATTACAAGCCCACAATCAATAAAGGAAGGAGAATAAACGATGAAACTAGCAGGTAAAGCCCACGTCTATGGCGATCACATTGACACAGATAGAATTATTCCAGGAAAATATACTAAAACACTAGAATTACAACAACTAGCTGATCACGTTTTAGAAGATTTAGATCCTGACTTCCACAAAAACGTTCAACAAGGTGACGTATTAGTTGCCGGCGATAATTTTGGATGCGGTTCATCACGTGAACAGGCTCCACTCGCTTTAAAGACAGCTGGTGTATCCGTAGTAATTGCTCATTATTTTGCAAGGATCTTTTTCCGTAATGCTATTAATATAGGACTTCCGGTAATTGAACTTGACTCGTATGACATTGAACCAGGTGATGAAATCGAAGTCGATATTAAAGCGGGAACTGTCCACAATAAAACGAACGGGAAAACTTTTCATGGAACAAAAATGCCATCAGTTATGGTCAATATACTAAATGAACAAGGATTAGAAAAATATTTAGAAAAAAACAAATCATATTCTGTTGACTAAAAGCAAATAAAACTTCGCTCCACATTGACTCAGCTTAATGTGGAGTTTTTTTGTGTACATAACAGGGTAAGTGGGATGATTTATCCACTTTTTGCGTTTTCCGTTGCGCAAATTGATTTTACACGATGAATTATGAATGTTTCATATTTTTCATAGCGTCAGAACCGTCTTGCGTGGCAACTTTTAAGTTTAACGGACGACAGAACGATCCAGCGTCCAATCTTGCGAGATTTTTTCAAAAGGATGGACGACAGAAGAATCTTATGCGACAATTTTTCATTTTTTCACATTTTACGTAGTGAGAAGATAGTTTTACGCGAGTATATTTCAACTTTTCACGATTTTTATAGCGAGAGATTACTCCATCTAGTCTGCTTCGCGTAATTTCATGCATCTTTTTATTATCACATTTTTTATTTTGATTTCTAATTTTATTTCTTATTTAACATAACTTGTTTTCATACTTAAATTTTAGAATAGTTACTTTCAATAAAATAAACACTAGACTAGCATGATAACTTCTGCTTAGCCTAGTGTGTATTGTTGTTTATCATTCATTTTTCCATTGCTTATAAGGATGAGGAACTCCTTCTGGACGTAGCCGGATATATTGAATATCCCTATCGTCATTCGAAAGAGTAAGTTGATCGCGGACATAGGGGTTGCCAAGACCGTATTTAGTTGCTTCAGCTTGTTCGTAAGCAACATATACTCTTTTTATTCCTGTGAAATAAATGGCACTTAAACACATGGTACAAGGTTCACCACTAGCATATAATTCACATTCTGATAAATCATTCGTCTTCAACGTTTTTGCTGCCTTACGTATAGCGAGCATTTCAGCATGAGCTGTCGGGTCATTACTGCTAGTCGTTTCATTAAAAGCTTCAGCAATAGTCTCACCATTCTTTGTCACAATCGCACCAAATGGAGTGTTCCCCGCATCGATTGTTTTTAACGCTATTTCAATCGTTCGCTTCATTATATTATCGTTTTCCATAATATCCCTTCTCCATTCAACATACCTTTACATTCCTAAGTAAGCTTTACGCAGCTCTTCATTATTTAATAACTCATCAGCTGTTCCTTCCATCACAATACTTCCATTTTCTAATACATATCCTCGATCAGAGAATGCTAGTGCTTGCTCAACATTTTGTTCAACTAATAAAATTGATAGCCCTGTTTCTCTAATTTCTTTAATAATCGAAAATACTTGTTCCGTTAATAACGGTGAAAGTCCGATTGAAGGCTCATCTAATATTAACAGTTTAGGTTCAGACATTAATCCTCTAGCAATCGCAACCATTTGTTGCTGTCCACCACTCATTGTTCCTACTTCTTGCTTCACTCTTTCTTTCAAAATAGGGAACAAATTAAAACAATAGTCCAAGTTTTTCTCTAAATTTTTACGTGCCTTTTTTGTAAATGCACCTAATTCTAAGTTTTCTAAGACGGACATTTCTGAAAAAAGTTGACGACCTTCAGGTATTTGAATAAGGCCTTGCCTAACAATAAAATCAGCAGGTGTGTTAGTTATAGATACATCATTAAATTTAACAGATCCATTCCATGCCTTAATAAGCCCTGATATTGTACGTAACGTCGTCGTCTTACCGGCGCCATTTGCTCCAAGTACTGAAACTATTTCACCTTTATTAACTTGTAAGGAGACTTTTCGTAAAACTTGTATCTGACCATAACCTGATTCTAAATTTTCAACTTTGAGCATTATACAGCACCTCCTAAATAAGCCTCGATTACTGCTGGGTTTTCTTTTACTTCCTCTGGTTTACCTACTGCAAGTAATTCACCGTGGTGCATTACGATAACACGATCGGACAGAGACATTACCGCCGACATTAAATGCTCAATAAATAAAATAGTAATACCCTGATCACGAATTTCTTTAATTAAATCAATCATTTCTAAAACTTCCGTTGGGTTTAATCCTGACATAATTTCATCGAGGAATAATAGTTCAGGTTCTGTCGCCAATGCACGAGCTAACTCAACCTTTTTTTGCTCTGGAAACGTTAAATCTCGCATTCTAATATGTGCTCGTGATTTTAATCCAACAAAAGCTAACTTATCCAAAGCAACTTCCCGAGCTTCTGCATATTTCGCATGACGATTAAATGCGCCAACCATAACATTTTCAAGTAATGTTAAATTCCCAAAAGGTTGAACAATTTGAAACGTTCGTGCAATTCCTTTTTCACAAATAATTTCCGGCTTTAACCCATGAATATCCTTACCGTTATATTGAATCGAACCTTCTTCTGCAACGTGAAATCCACATATCGAGTGGAATAACGTCGTTTTACCAGCACCGTTAGGTCCAATAATGCCGACTATCTCGCCTTTATCCACTTCTATGCTAATATTATTAACCGCAACTAATCCTGCGAAGCGTTTTGTTACATTTTCAAGTTTTAGTAGGGTCATGAGACTAACCTCCTTTATACATATTTACTATTTGACCGTGCGCTCATTTTCAAGACTATCATCCGAATTTTCGTCAGATATTCCGTTTCTTTGTTGACGTTTACTTCTCCAATCATTGTACCGACCGACAACACCTTCTGGCATAAATATAATAATGAGGACTACAATTAAACCGTAAGCAATTAAATTCGTCCCTGCTAAATTACTAAATAATGAACTAGTCAATTCCCCTAATGGAGTAACAATGAATGAACCTATAATCGGACCAGCGACAGTCCCTACCCCACCAACAATAGCTGGCATTAAAATGGATACAGATATTTCTGAACCAAATGTTATTTCAGGTTTAACAAATAATAAATATTGTGCGTAAAACGTTCCAGCAAATGCTGTCAATCCACCACTTAACATGATTGCAATCATTTTATTTTTAAACGTGCGAACACCTAATGATTGAGCGGCATCTTCATTTTCTCGAATCGCTACTAAGTTAAACCCTAAACGCGATTTACTAATAAAGTAAACAATAACTGTTATTATAATTGTCAAAATCAAAATCGTATAATAATAACCTGCACGCGTTTGGAATTGATACATAACCGGATTAATATCTAATGGAATCATAATTCCCATCGTCTTTCTAAAGAAATCTGTGTTTTTAACTGTCACACGCAAAATTTCCGCAAATGCTAATGTTGATAATGAAAAATATGCCCCACGTAAATTATAGCGGAATGTTAAATAACCGATAAAAAATGCAACTCCCGCTGCTACGATTGATCCTAAAAACATACCTACCCAAGGGGTCACACCATACTCAACTAATAAAACAGTCGATGTATAGGCTCCTACTCCAAAGAATGCCGCATGTCCGAATGAGAATTGACCAGAATAACCACTAATTATATTCCAAGCTTGACTTGAGAAGGCGAACATGAGTGTAATGATCCCTATATGTAAAAAATAGTTAGACATGTAAAGTGGCGCAGTAAATAATGCAACTAATAAAATACCGAGTAATATCCACTTTTTAGACATTAGGAACCACCTCCAAAAATACCTTTAGGTCTGAAAATTAAAATTAAGATGAAAATAACATAAATGACAAGCTCATTTAACGTACCAGATAAAAATGCTCCACCTAACGCTTCACTTACTCCAATAATTAAACCACCGACAAATGCCCCTAAAATATTACCTAATCCACCTAATACTACGACGACGAACGTCTTTAATATAAATGTGTGTCCAATGGCTGGTGATATAGAAATAATTGGCGTCATTAATGAACCGGCAATCGCCGCTACTCCAGCACCAAGTCCGAATGTAATATAATTAATTCTCTCAGCCTTAATACCAACCAATGCTGCTCCCGTTTTGTTTAACGACGTTCCACGTATTGCCTTTCCAATAAATGTACGTTGTAAAAACCAATACAATATAAGTGCCAAACTCATAGCGATGAAAAACGCAAATAACTTTGGTTTGCTCACAATTATTGTACCTAACTTGAGTGTTTCACTTAACCATGGAATATTAATACTTTTAAAATCTGGACTAAAAATAACTAATGCTGTATTTTCAATAACCATCATTACCCCAAAAGTAATTAATAATAAATTATGTTCTGGCGCGTCCATTACTCGTTCTAAAATACCTTTTTGAATTAGCGCTCCGATAATAAACAATGCTATCGCACTGAGCGGTAATGATAAATACGGATGGATTCCCGCTAAGGCAAATGCCCAATATGTTACATACATACCAACCATCATTAATGCACCTTGAGCAAAGTTAATAATCCCCATAACTCCAAATATCAAAGTTAATCCGATTGCCATTAAACTATATATACCGCCCATTAGAAGTCCATCAATAATTGATTGAGTGAATAACCATAATGACATGCCATTACCTCCTTTAATTACTTGTTTTTATAATATAATATGTATTTCATTGTCAATATTAATAATGACACGAAGATGCATGATTCACATGCATCTTCGCCTATTTAAACCGTATTATGGTAATGGATAAATCGGATCTGCTGCTTTGTATTCTTCTGGCATTACTACAACAGATTCTCCATCAATAATTTGGTTTACAACTGGTTGAGCGTTAATATTTTGTCCTGTTTCATCAAACTTCACTTCTTCTTGTGCTAAAATATGATCTGTTAAATTTGTTTCATCAATTGCTGAGCGAATATCAGCGCGATCAGTTGATCCTGCTCTCTCAATAGCATCTAATAGAACTTTAGCTGCTGTATATGAAATAGCTGCGTTAGGACCTAAACCTTTGTTATATTTTTCTTCATACTTTGCTTTTACCTCAGCTGTTAATTCACTATTTGGGTTCATCGCGTAGTTAACGTCCATAATATATTGGTTAATATCTGTTTCTTCACGAATAAACTTCGCATTACTGAATGCTCCACTTGCCATTCCAACAATAGCTTTCGGCTCTACACCTGAACCAACTAGTGTTTCAATTAATAATTGTCCATCGTTTAAATATGTCGTTGCTGAAACAATATCAGGATTTTGTGCTTTAATTTTATTTACATCTGATGATAAATCTGCAGTATCAAATGAGTGTGGTAATGTATCTAATACATCGATTCCCGCATCAGCTGCTTTCTCTTTTAACACGTTTGCCATTCCTGTACCGAAATCTGAATCTTCGTGTGCATTAATAACTGTCGTTAAATCCACATCGTTTGCTTCATTAAGTTCAGGAATATACTGTAAAAATGCTTCCGGGAATGAACTTGCTGAAGGTTGAATTCTAAACGTATATTCAAATCCTCTAGCAGTAATTTCATCAGCTGAACCTACATCAACGATAAACGGAAGTCCAATTCTTTCCGCTTCCTGAGTTGCTGCAAGAGCTACTGCTGTCGTATAGGGTCCAACTATTCCCACAACGCCTGCACTATCCATTTGTTGTACTTCTGATATACCTTTTTCCGGGTTGTTTTCACTGTCACCTTCTACTAATTCTACCTTTGCGCCACCTAATGAATCAATTCCTCCATTTTCATTTACTTCATCAATAGCTAATTGAACTGCATCGCGCATTTCTTGTCCTTCAGAGGCTTGTGGTCCAGTTAACGGATGTAACGTTCCAATTTTAATGACATCAACATCGCCACTTGACTCTCCACTACTTTCACCATCAGTTTGCTGAGTCGGACTATCATCGCCACTACCACAAGCTGCTAAAAATATAACAAACAGTGCCCCCAACATAAGTAAAGTAAACCTTTTCATCTTATTCCTCCTTATTATTTAGATCTTAATTTCCTGAATATATTTTTTTGTATAGATCTTTTCTTAAATCATTAAAATAATATCTTGTAATTTCTTTTTCTATCGACATGGTAACAATTTTAACTTCTTCTTCGAACTCCGAAGCTAGCCCATCTAATATTTGACCATTATTGTTTATAACGCAACTGCCACCAATGTATTCAGTTTCATCCTCGGTTCCTATTCTACTTGCATTTGCAAAAGCTAAATTATTTGCTATACTACTAGACTTCATTAAATAATGTGGTGCTGCAAGCCCATGATTGTCATAAGACACTCCATCTGGTGTTGCAAACCAGTTAGAAGGAACGCATATCAGTTCTGCCCCTTGTAAAGCATGCCATCTAGACATCTCCGGAAACCAAACATCGTAACATATTTGTATTCCTATTTTTACAAAAGGTAATTCATACATCTTAGGTAGTTCACTTGTTTGCTCAAAATATTCACCTTCTACCCATCCAACAAGATGAACCTTGCGATAAGTATCAATAATCCCATCCGGTCCAATAAGTAGAGCAGAATTATAACATTCACTTCCAACCCGTTCATTAAATCCAGCTACGATATAAACTTTATTTTCCATCGCAAGATTTTTCCATTGTGTAGCCGTTTCGCCTTCGAGAGTTTCAGAGCAGTCATATGCATCCTCTTGATTAGAGAAGATCAACCCGCTATTGGCCAACTCTGGCAAAATAATCAAATCAGCATTTTTATCTATAGCCATTTTGATTAATTTAACCGAATGATTTCTATTATAATTATTATCCCTAATTTTCGGCGCAAATTGGATTAAACCAACTTTATAAGTCATTCTCTTACTCCCTTCATAAGTTTGATACATTATTTTAAGGCAATGGATAAATTGGAGTTTCTACTTGTATATCCTCTGGTAAAACAATCACAGATTTACCATCTACTATTTGATTTAATACTGCTTGTGCATTTTTATTTTGACCGGATTCATCAAAGATTATTGGTCCTTGAGCCAAAATTGTATCCTCTATATTAGTATCTTGTAACGCTTCTCTAATTTTTTCAGTATCAGTTGAACCCGCTTTTTCTATTGCTTCTAATAGAACTCTAGCAGATTCATACGATAAGGCACTATTTGGTCCTAATTCTTTACCATACTTCTCTCTATATTCTTCTTTTACTTGCTCGGTTAATTCATTATTTGGGTTTAAAGCATAGTTAGTGTCTAAAATATATTGATTTGTATCTGTATCTTCTGTAATAAAAGATGTATTACTAAATGCACCATTTGCCACACCTATAATGACTTTCGCTGTAAAACCAGAGCCTTTTAATGTATCAATTAATAGTTTTCCATCCGGTAAAAATGTAGTTGCAATTAAAACATCCGGTTCTAAAGATTTTATTTTATTCACATCGGAAGATAAATCCGCAGTTGCCGCTGAGTGTGGTAAACGATCTAATATATCTAAACCAATTTTATCAGCATGCTCCTCAATGAATTCTCCGAAAAATGTACCAAAATGGGAATCTTCATGTGAAATGACAGCAGTTTTTATTTCACCTTCAAAATCCTCATTTATATTTTTAAAGTGTTTCAAAAAGTCATTAGCCATAAAGGATGCCATCGGTTGAACTCTAAAAGTATACTTCAATCCACGGGCTGTTAGATCATCATGGGAACCAACGTCAATAATAAATGGTATACCTTCTTTTTCTGCCTCCTGTGTAGCTGTAAATTCAACACTAGAATATGGTCCAATTATTCCAACAACACCTTCATTACTCATACGTTGAACTTCTGAATTCCCTTTTTCTTGATTATCTTCATGGTCACCAGCAATTAATTCGACCTTCATACCATCTAGCGATTTGATTCCACCTTCGGCATTTTTTTGGTCTACTGCTAATTGGATAGCATTTTTCATTTCTTGTCCTTCAGAGGCAGTTGCACCCGTCAAAGGATGGAGAGAGCCAATTTTTATTGTATCCGACTCACTTACATCATTTTCAACTTTTGATTCTTCAGATTCCCCGTTACAAGCTGCTAAAAAAATTACAAAGAGAGCTCCTAACATGAGTAAAATAATTCTTTTCATATTTTCCCTCCTTATATTTAAATGTTTTTCGATACTTACTTCACCAATATCTTGAGAAGTTGTTGTCTTATTCTGATTAACCATTCCTCCTTCAGCGTATTCTATGAGGCTTCTATTATTGAACGACAACGACTGTTACCGCATAAGACCAAATAAAACTTTATATGATATTTTATTAAATCGTACGCTCTACATACTTGCCTCGTCCATATTCTTTCGTCGGTTCACCATTTTTCACAATCGTTTCACCACGGCTAATCGTATAAACAGGCCAACCAATCGTTTTCATACCTTCGTATACAGAATAATCAGATACAGAATGAAGTAATTCAGGTGTAATTGTTTTTTCTTCGTTTAAGTCGACTATCGCAAAATCAGCATCTGCACCGATTTCAATTCTTCCTTTATTCGATAAATTAAACGATTCAGCTACTTGATACGATGTAATTTCGGCAATTCGCTCTAACGCTATTCCACGCTTTTTATATCCTTCTGTTAGCATTAGAGGTAATAGCGGACCTGCTCCTGGGAATCCAAACTTCGTATCCCATACACCATCAGTTGGTGAAAATTTTACATCACGGCTATTTGGCACGTGATCCGTTCCGATTGCGTTAATTAGTCCTTTTTCAATTCCTTCCCAAAGACGATCTTGGTCTTCCTTTGAATGAATTGGTGGACCTACTTTGGCGTGTAAGCCCGTTGCTGAATCTTCTGTCAACGTTAAATAGTGTGGGCACGTTTCAATTGTCACACCCGATTCAAGTAACCAAGGGGCTTTTTCCAATACATCGACACTCGCACCGGATGATATATGTACCGCGAATACGTTTCCACCAACGATGCTGTTAAGGTATAACGTACTTAATAACGATTCAGCTTCAGCATAACCCGGGCTCGTTTTCGACCACGTTTGTAGACTATCTTCGACATCTTCCTGTTGTAATTTTTTTGTTAGCGAACGATTAATATCCATATTTTCACAGTGAACCGCTAACAATAGTTTTGGTGAAATTTCTTTAAATTGTTGTAATAATCTCATTAGGTCCATCGAAGATAAATCAATACCATCATCGATTTGAAATTTATCATTCAGTTGGCGTTCATAATTTCGGAAAAACTTAAAAGACGTTAAACCAAAACGATTGACTACTTCATCTAACTCTTCAATATGTTGTTCCGTTAATATGCCTAAACTATATGAAAAATCTATATAGCTATTTGCTTCACCAATTGCTTTCATG